>WNFV01000029.1_pt1 | contig 135446 bp, 143 predicted proteins | sample 5400101 | NCBI WGS metagenome assembly WNFV01 (sample SAMN13153361, study PRJNA577476) | soil metagenome | isolation source: 115 cm soil or saprolite under grassland replicate 1 | place: USA:California | collected 2016-06-15 | reverse complement strand
CGGCGGCTACTTGCGTAGAAGCGGTGTGTGCGCCCAGGTATGCCCGCCGTCGTGCGTCTGGAAGAGCGCCGTCGCATTTCCATGGCCGACGCGGCCAACGACCCATGCATCGCGCGCGGTCGCGGCGCTCACGGCGATGATCGCGCAGCTTCCGCTTGGCAGACCTCGTGCTGCGACCGTGCGCCAGTCGTGGCCGCCGTCACTCGTCACCTGGACGATGGGTTTACGACCGCCGCCGACGATCCACCACACCCGCTTGCTTGCCACGCTCGCCGGCCAGGAGGTTTCGGATGCGGTACAAGAGCGGAACCGCCGCAGCGACCGCAGCGACCAGTGACGACCGCCATCGCCCGACGTGGCGAATGCGACGGCGCGTGCGGCTCCTCGACCGAGCGTTGCGGCGACGACGCCGGACTGACCAGCGAACTGGGGCAAGTCGAGGAGGGGTTTTCCGAACGACCGAGGCAGCCGAATTCGTACGCGCCGCCAGGTCTTGCCGCCGTTCGTAGTCTCGTAGACGTTTTCGGTACAGCCAGGTCCGCCAAAACTCAAGCGGCCCATCCACCCGATCGAGCGACTCACGAACCGGATTGGCGCAAGACAGGGAAGCTGTGGACCCCTATCGTGCAGCGACGCGACGACCGACCAGCTCGTGCCACCGTTCCGCGTCCTCAGTAGCTCGCCGGCTGGGCCGTTCGGGCTCACCGGCTCCATCCAGCCGTTCTGCGAGTCCACGAAGCTGAGATACGTCGGGCCGCCGCCACAGCTATGGCTTCCCGTTTTTCCGAGTGAGCGCCAGGAGTGGCCACCGTCGGCCGTGCGGTAGACGTATACGGCTGCCTGTCCGCAGTCGTAGGCGGCGATCCACCCGTGTCGTCGATCGCTAAACGAAACATCGTCAATGCCGTCCCCGCGGATGTGCGGCGGCGTCACATTGCTCCATCGTCCATGGTCGTACACGAAGAGTGCGAGTGTGATTTTGGCCGTGTCTCCTTGCCAAACCTCCTTGTAGGCAGCGGCGTAGCCAAAGTCGGGAGAGAGAAGTCTCATCGGACCGACAGATGTTTTGATCGTTGGTGCGGACGCCTCGGTGGACGCCGCCTCGGCGACGCCGAGCGTTGCCACTTCAGCGATGACTGCGCAGAGGTACGCGGCAATCCCGATAGTTCGTGTCACCTACTGGTCTAGGACTCTTCGTGCGATTAGAACCGCTTGGAGCGTCCCTCGGAGAAACGTGCCCGCCACTTGTGGCGTGCCTCCCCATTACGACGGGCACCGGGGCCGGATGTCTGATCAGGTGTAGGGCACCTGAGCTCCTACTCGTGCGCGTTCCGAGGCTCGCCTGTAAAGCCTCGAGGTCCCGCAACCGATTTGAGGGGGGTGATGAACCGAACGGGTCTTGCCGTGCTCCTTGCTGTGGTTCTCGCCCTCTGTGGCGGCTGCGGAGGAGGGGAAACGGCGACGCCGCTCCTCGGACACGGCCTGGCTTTCGGAGTTGCGCACCGCGTGGAGCCGTTGACGACAGCTACGGACGCCAACGAGCCAGCGACGATCGATTCATTCGGTTTCTGGAGTCTGGCAAGGCTCGGGTCTGGCCCGATCGAGTTCGAAGACGTGCGCGAAAGGGCCAAGTCGTCGATTCCGTACATCCTTGAGCCGGACAAGGCCAGACAAGGGCCAGGCAACTGGTACCAGATCGGCCTCCACGCAAGAGTGGTCTTCGGCGCAGGCTCGGGTCGCGCTTATCTCTTCGCCTCACACAACGGCTATGCGTCAGCCCTGATCGAATACGAGGCGAGCGTTTCGGGAGCCCGGCAAAGCATCGTCCGAAAGGCAACCAGCTACATCGACGGATCGAGCAAGATGGTCGTGCGCTTGGACGAAGACGAGCTGCGATTTCGCAACTATCTCCAGTACAAAGCCGTCCAATCTGGGCTAAACCAACTCACGTTCGCCGTCGAGGTGCACGGATCCCTTGAGGTCAAGAAGGTCGAGATCCTGCCGGACTCTGGCATCGAGTACACACGAGTCGGTCCTGCTCGTCTGACGCTCGCAGTCCGTCTCCCGCGCGAGCCACTAAGCAAAGGTCGACGCTCCGTCCTGACGGTGGAAGTTCGCAATATGGGTGAACGGAAAGCCGGCGATGCGACGGTTAGCCTGGAATACGCGCGCGATGACCTTCGGAACCTCGGCTCGGCGACGAAGAAACTCGGCGACCTTCCCGCGAAAGCTCGCCGTCGTGTGTCGTTCCAGGTGATCCCGCTCCACCGCGGCAGCATCCTCATCGGGATACAAGCGGGTGGCCGTGGGGGAAATAGCCCCGGCGTCTCAAAGACGTTGACCGTTCGCTGAGGCGCCCGCTCTCGCCTCCAGCGACTCACAAGCGGCGAAACATGTGCGACCTGAGTTCCGGCTGGATCTAAGCGTTTGCGTAAACGTAACTGCCACTTGTGCGCGTTGACGACCAGCGAGTCGGCGCGCTCGACGCCGGCCTGCGACCAGCGCAGCTCGGGGCAGACCCAGGCCGAGCCTGCATAGGCCGCGTCGACGTGCAGCCATGCGCCCGCATCCGCACAGAGGTCGGCGATCGCCGCGACGGGATCGACCGAGGCGGTCGACGTGGTGCCGACGGTCGCGACCACAGCCGCGGCGTCGGTCAGGTCGAGCGCGTCCGGGCGAAGCCGGAAGTCGCCGTCGGTCGGCGTCTTGCGGAGCTCGAGCCCGAGCAGCTTGGCTGCTTTGTCGACGGACGAGTGCGAGTGCTCCGAGCAGACGACCACGTTCCGGCCTGTTGTCTCGCGGGCCGCCGCGAGCGCGGCGATTGTCGAAGTCGACGCGGTGTCCTCGATGTGACCGTGCCAGCCTCGAGGGAGCCCGAGCAGTTGCGCAACCCAGTCCAGCGTCACCTCCTCGAGCTCAGTCGACGCCGGCGAGGTCCGCCAGAGGAAGGCGACGGAGTTGAGGGTCGCGGCGAGCAGCTCCGCGAGGATCCCCGGCTCCGCGGCGCTGACCGCGAAGTACGCGAAGAAGCGCGGGCTCTGCCAGTGCGTGATGCCCGGCAGCAGGACCTCGTCGAGGTCGCGCAGCACGTCCGCGAACGGCTCGCCCTGCTCCGGCGGCGAGACCGGCAGGGCTCTGCGGATGTCACCGGGCTCGACCTGCGCGAGGACGGGCAGCTCGCCGACGCGCTCGAGATACCGCGCCGCCCACTCGAGCGCGGCAGCGCCGTCCTCGCGGAAGCTCACTTGCCGAGCTTTGCTATCTGAGGCCAGCTGCGCGTGTTCAGCACCTGTTCCTTCGTCAGCCACGCGCGGCGCGCCTGCGCCACTCCCATCTCGATGTGCTGCAGCGCGCTGAGCTGGTGCGCGTCCGTGTTGACCGCGATCTTCACGCCGGCCTCGCCGGCCATGCGCGCATGCGTGTCGCGGAGGTCGAGCCGGTTCGGCTGCGAGTTGATCTCGAGGAAGGTTCGCGTCTCGAGCGCCTTCTCGACGACCTGCTCGAAGTTGACGTCGGCCGGGCGACGGATGTTGATCTTCCGTGCGGTCAGGTGCCCGATCAGGTCGACGTGCGGGTTGTCCATCGCCGCGAGCACGCGCTCGGTTGCGTTGCGGTCGAACGCGGCGTGCAGCGAGGCGATCACCCAGTCGCGCTCGGCGAGGACGTCGTCCGGTAGCGACAGCGAGCCGTCGATACGGATGTTCACCTCGATCCCTTTCAGGATCCGGAACGGCTTCAGCCGTTCGTTGAGCGCATCGATCTCGACGTTCTGCTCGGCGAGCGAGCCGCGCGGGTGATCGGTGACCGCAAGGTACTCGTAGCCACGCTCGCGAGCCGCGAGCGCCATCGCCTCCAGCGAGTCCCGACCGTCGGAGTGTGTCGAATGAGAGTGAAGGTCGCCCTTGATCTGATCCAGCTCGACGAGAGTCGGCAGCTCACCCTTGCGCGCCGCCTCCAGCTCGCCGGCGTTCTCGCGCAGCTCCGGGGGGATGAACTGGTATCCGAGCTTGTCGTAGACCTTCGCCTCGTCGGCGTACGACAGCTCCTTGCCCGTCTCGACGACGGTGATCGAGTACTCGGAGACGGAGAAGCCCTCCTTGACCGCGCGCTCGCGCAGCGCGAGGTTGTGATGCTTAGAGCCGGTGAAGTGCTGGAGGAGATTGCCGTACGACTTCGGCGGCACGACGCGCAGGTCGAAGCGCAACCCTTCGTTCGAGAGGACGGTCGCCTTCGTCGGCCCCTTCGCGACGACCTCGATCACCCACTTCAGCTTCGTGAAGTAGTCGATCAACGCGTCCGCATCCTTGGCCGTGGCGATGATGTCGAGGTCGCGGAAGGTCTCCTTGCGGCGTCGGGCGCTCCCGGCCTCCGAGACCTTCACCGCTGCGGGATGCTCCCTCAGAACTGAGACGACGGCGAGGAGCGCTCCGAGGCCGTCGCCCAGCAGACGTCTATCCGACGGCTCCTCCTTCTTCTCGGCAAGCGCTTTCAGGACGCGCTCCTCAGTCTTGGCGCCGAGCCCCGTGAGCGTGCGCAGCTGCTCCTGCTCGGCGGCGCGCTTGAGCTCCTCGACCGTCGTGACGCCGAGCTCCCGCCAGATCCGCGCCGCCGTCTTGGGGCCGAGCCCCGGCAGGCGCATGAACGACACGACCTCGGGCGGGATGATCTTCTTGCGCTTCGTGAGCGCGTGCATCTCGCCGTCCTCGACGACCTGGACGATCTTCTCCTCGATCGTCTTGCCGATTCCCTGCAGCTCCTTGGCCCGTCCGTTCAGCGCGAGCTCGGCGACGGAGCCGGCGGTCTCGCGGATCCGCGTCGCCGCCTTCCGGTAGGCGAGCACCCGAAACGAGGCCTCGCCCTCGAGCTCGACGAGGTCGGCCAGCAGCTCCAGCTGGTCGGCGATGTCGACGTTGCGGGGCAAAGCACCGGCCACACCGTGAATATACGTTCGTGCCTGCCGCCGTCGTCTGCCTCCCCACGTACAACGAGCGCGAGAACCTCGAGGCGATGCTGCGCGCGCTCGGGGACAAGGGCGTGCGCGTGCTCGTCGTCGACGACAACTCGCCTGACGGCACCGGCGACCTTGCCGATCGGCTGGCGCGCGAGCTCGACTATGTCGGCGTGCTCCACCGCGAGCGCAAAGAAGGCCTCGGCCCCGCGTACCTCGCAGGCTTCCGGCGCGCGCTCGCCGAGGGCGCCGAGCTCGTCCTCGAGATGGATTGCGACTTCTCCCACGACCCTGACGACGTGCCGCGGCTGATCGCTGCGGTCGAGAACGCCGACCTCGCGCTCGGCTCGCGTTACGTCGCGGGGGGCGCCGTCCGCAACTGGGGGGCCGTGCGGCGGTTCGTGTCCGCCGGCGGCTCGTGGTACGCGCGCGTGCTGTTGAGCGTGCCCGTGCGCGACCTGACGGGCGGGTTCAAGTGCTACCGGCGGCGGGTGCTGGAGACGATCGACCTCGACGCAATCGACTCCAAGGGTTACGCGTTCCAGATCGAGACGACCTACCGCGCGCTGCGCGCCGGCTTTCGCGTGGTCGAGATCCCGATCACCTTCGCCGACCGCGAGGCAGGCGGCTCGAAGATGTCGAAGGCGATCGTGGCAGAGGGGATGTGGAAGGTGCCGGCGCTGCGACTTTCCGCCCTTGCAGGTCGGCTGTAGGCCGCTACTCTGGCACACGTGTTCGAGGTCACCGACGCGACGTTCGAGCAGGACGTGCTCCGGGCGGATACGCCCGTCGTGCTCGACTTCTGGGCGCCCTGGTGTGGACCGTGCCGCGCAGTCGACCCGATCCTCGAGCAGCTCGAGGTCGAGCTGAGGGGACGGGTCGAGTTCGGGAAGCTGAACATCGACGAGAACCCGCTCACCGCGGCACGCTACGACGTGCTCTCGATTCCGACGGCGATCCTGTTCGAGGGCGGCGAGGTCAAGACGGCGCTGATCGGCGCGCGGCCACGCGCGCACTACGAGCGCGCGCTAGCGGAAGTGCTCCCAGCCGTCTAGCTCGTACGGCTCGCCGTTCAGCGTCAGCTCGACGCCTTCGCCGTCCTCGCAGCGCCCGATCTCGCTGAAACGTGCGGGCTCCGCGACCGCGGCCAGCAGCTCGAAGTCCTCGCCGAACCCGAGATCGTCCACGGTTGCGCCCGCAGCGAGCGGTACGCGCTCGAGCTCGATCACCAGCTTGCACCCGGACCGTTTGGCGATGTGCGCCGCGTCGACTGCAAGGCCGTCCGAGATGTCGAGCAGCGCATGCGCGTACGCAGCGAGCTCTTTCCCCTCTGCCAGTCGCAACGGCGGGCGCACGAAGGTTTCGCTGCGGAAGGCCGCGCCCGCGGCGCCGAGCGGGCCGGTCACGACGAGCGCGTCGCCGGCACGTGCCCCTGACCGTCCTGGGACGCGCTCCGCATGCCCGATCGCGGTGACGCTGAGCACGAGCTGCTCCGCACGTGACGTGTCGCCTCCGAGCACCGACACTCCCGTTTCCGCCATGCCGGCATAGAGCTCGAAGACGTCCTCGACCTCGGTCTCCGACGGGGCTGCGAGGGTGACAATCAACCCTTCGGCACCGGCGCCGGAGGCGGCGAGGTCGCTCAGGTTCACTGCGGCGGCCCGCCAGCCGAGGTCGCGCCAGGAGATCCAGCCGAGCCGGAAGTGAACGTTCTCGACGAGCGCGTCCTGCGTGACGACAAGACCCCCGTCGAGCTCAGCGGCGTCGTGCTCGATCTGCTGCGCGAGGCCGCGTCGCTCGAGCTCGGCCAGCAGGCCGAGCTCTCCCAGCTCAGAGAGCTGCATCGATCGCCTGGCGGAGGGCGGCGGCATCCCGCGCGGCACGGATGACGGCGACGCCTGCTGCGCCTGCACGAATGCAGTCCGCCGCATTCGACGCGTCGACGCCGCCGATCGCCACGACCGGCGTCGAGACCGCGTTGCACAGCTCGCGCAGGCCGTCGGGCCCGATCGGCGGGTCCGCGTCCGGCTTCGAGGGCGTCGCCCACACGGGACCGGCGCCGATGTAGTCGGCGCGGCCGTCGGCTGCACGCGCCTCCTCGATCGTCGTCACTGAGAGGCCGAGCAGCAGACCCTGCTCCCTCGCCGTCTCGGCTCCCTCGTCCTCGCGGCCGAGATGCACTCCGTCTGCACCGAGCATGAGCGCGGCCTCGACGTCGTCGTTCACGACGAACGGGACGCCGAAGCGAGCGCACAGGCTGCGCGTCGCGCGGCCGCGCTCGACGACGTCGACGCGCGGGACGTCCTTCAGACGCCATTGCACCACCGTCGCACCTCCTTCGACGGCGATCCGCGCCGTCTCGAGCTCGTCGACGATCGCGTGCAGCTTCACGAAATCTTCGCGCGCGCATCCAGCGTCTCGGGGTCGAGCGCCGCCAGCGCGTCGTAGAGTCCGACGTGGAACGAGCCCGGGCCCTTGGCATCGCGGGCAGCATCCTCGGCCGCGACCCCGAACGCCGCGAGCGCCTCGGCAGCCGCCTCGAGCGGCTCGTCCGGCTTCGCGGCGAGGAAGCACCCGGTCAGCGCGCTCGACATGCACCCCGTCCCGGTCACCGAGGCCAGCAGCTCGTGACCGTTCGCCACCGCGAGCACACGTTCCCCGTCCGACAGGTGGTCGACCACCCCAGTGACGGAGGCGACGAGACCCAGGCTCCGGCCGGCGGAGCGCGCGAGCTCGGCGGGATCCCCTCCAGCGCCCATCGACTCGACGCCCCGCACCTCGGCGGCCACGCCGACGAGCGTCGCGACCTCGCCCTGATTGCCGCGCAGGACGGTCACGCTCACGTCAGCCAGGATCCGCTTCGCCGTGTCCGTGCGGTACCTCGTCGCGCCCGCACCGACCGGGTCGAGCACGACCGGGAGGCCGCCCGCGTTCGCGGCCTTCCCCGCGGCGACCATCGCCTCCACCCAGTGCGGCGACAGCGTGCCGATGTTGAGGACGAGCGCGCCGGCGAGGCCGACCATCTCCTCGACCTCCTCGCGCGCGTGCGCCATCACCGGCAACGCGCCCAGCGCGAGCGTGGCGTTCGCCGTCTCGTTCATGACGACGTAGTTGGTGATCTGGTGAACGAGCGGCTTGCGCTCGCGAATCGTGCGCAGCGTCATGCCCGGCGAGACGCTCACGCGGACAACCCCAACACATCTACGGGGCCGTCGCCTGCTCCAAGCCCGACGAGCCCGTTGCGAACGGCGAGAGACGCGACCCTCGCCGCCGTGCGCGCGGCAGCTTCGAGCGTCGCGCCCTTGGCCAGCTCCGCCGCCAGCGTCGCGGAGTGCGTGCAGCCCGCCCCGTGCGTTGCCGCGACGTCGTAGCGCGCGACGGGGATCTCGATGTGGCGCGCACCGTCGAAAAGGTGGTCGACCGGCTGGGCGCCGTGACCGCCCGTGACGATCACCGCGGCGGCACCGAGCTCGTGGATCCGCTCGGCGAGCTCTCGCCTCGTCGCCGAGGACCCGGCCAGCGCCTCCGCCTCGCTGAGGTTCGGCGTGACCACGGTCGCCAGCGGAAACAGTCGCGTGACGAGCGTCTCCACGGCGTCGTCCTGCAGCAGCTTCGCGCCGGAGCTCGCAACCATCACGGGATCGACGACGAGCGGCACCGGCTGCTCCGCAAGGACGCCCGCGACCGTCTCGATCACCGCACGGGAGAAAAGCATCCCGGTCTTCGCGGCATCGACGCCGATGTCTGCGAAGACAGCGTCCAGCTCGGCGCGCACGAAGTCAGGCGGCGCTTCGTGCACCGCGGTGACGCCGCGCGTGTTCTGCGCGGTGAGGGCGACGATGGCGCTCATCCCGTAGCAGCCCGCCGCTGCGAAGGCCTTCAGGTCCGCCTGAATCCCTGCGCCGCCCCCGGAGTCGGAGCCGGCAATCGTCAGACATCTTCGAACCAACTCGCTCCCTTCGCCGGTGCTAACCGGATCAGGTTCGACGGGTGTGATCTCAGCCCGTGTGGGCACCCCGGTCAGGCCAGGGTACCGTGTCGCACATGACCGACGTGAAGGAACTTCGGCTCGTGTTGACGGTCCCCGACTTCGACGCAGCGCTGCAGCTCTATCGCGACGCGCTGGGTCTCGAGCTTGAGGCTGTGTGGGCGAGCGAGGGCGGGCGTGTCGTCCTTCTCTCGGCTGGGCGCGGGACGCTCGAGCTCGTCGACGAGGCCCACGCCGCGGAGATCGACCGCATCGAGGTCGGCCGCCGCGTTGCCGGGCCGGTCCGCGTCGCCTTCGAAGTCGACGACAGTGAGGCCGTGGCGGCTCGCTTGGAGGAGGCCGGTGCAACCACGATCGGCGGCCCGGTCACGACGCCGTGGAACGATCGCAACGTCCGCCTCGAAACGCGCGAGGGCACGCAGCTGACACTTTTCACCACGCTCGAGTGACGACCCTCGCCACCTGGGACGACCTGCTCGAAGGCGAAGAGCTCGCACACGTCGAGACGGTCCCCGAGGAGGAGCCGCGCGTCGCACCCCTTCCCGAGGATTTGCATTCCTCGCTTCGCGACGCGTTGTCTTTCGACGGTCTCTACGAGCACCAGCGCGAGGCGTGGGACGTCGTCGCCCGCGGCGAGCACCTGATCCTGGCGACGGGCACCGCTTCGGGAAAGTCGCTGGCGTTCAACCTCCCGGTGCTCGACGCGATCGCGCGCGAGCCGAAGGAACGGGCGCTGTACCTCTATCCGACGAAGGCGCTCGCCCAGGACCAGGCACGCGCGCTCGGGGAGCTGCACGCGCCGAACGTGCGCGCGGCGATCTACGACGGCGACACCCCGGGCGAGCAGCGCTGGCAGATCCGCCGCTGGGCGAACCTCATCCTCACGAACCCGGACATGCTCCACGTCGGCGTGCTCCCGCACCACGACCGCTGGGCGGACGTGCTGCACAACCTCCGCTACATCGTCGTGGACGAGGCTCACGTCTACCGCGGCGTCTTCGGCTCGCACGTCGCAAACGTCTTGCGACGGCTCCGGCGCCTCGCCGGCGTCTACGGCGCGAGCCCGCAGCTGCTGTTCGCCTCGGCGACGATCGCGAACCCGGGCGAGCTCGCCACAGCGCTGGGTGGGATCGACGTGACCGTGGTGGACCGCGACGCGGCACCGCGTGCCGAGCGCACGATCGCACTCTGGAACCCCGAGCTGCTCGACCCCGAGCTGGGGTTGCGCGCGAGCCCGCTCGGAGAGGCCTCGCGACTCATGGCCGGCCTCGTCTCCCGCGGCCTGCGCACGATCTGCTTCGCCAAGAGCCGCAAGGCGGCCGAGCTGATCCACAAGTTCACGGTCGACCGCGTCGACACCAAGACGAGCGCGCGCCTGGCCCCCTACCGCGCCGGCTACACGCCGGCGCAGCGACGGGACATCGAGCGTCGGCTGGTCGAGGGTGAGCTGCTCGGCGTCTCGGCGACCGATGCGCTCGAGCTGGGGATCGACATCGGCCTGCTCGACTGCGCGATCTCGGTCGGCTTTCCGGGAACGGTGGCCTCCCTGCGACAGCAGTGGGGACGGGCGGGTCGGCGAGGTCATGGGCTCGCGATCCTGATCGCCAGCGAGGACGCCCTCGACCAGTACTTCATGCGCGAGCCCGAGATGCTGCTCGAGCGACGCGTCGAGGCCGCGATCCTCGACCACGCGAATCCACGAGTGCTCGACGGCCACGTCCGGTCGGCGGCGTTCGAAGCGCCGGTGGACGACGCCGACCGCGCGACGCTCGGCGACGAGGCGCTGGAGCGCGCAGCGCTGCTGCCCGAGCTCAAGCAGACGAAGAGCGGCTACGTCTGGGCCGGCCGCGACTACCCCGCAGCGCAGTTTGGCCTCCGTTCGACCACACCGGACACGTTCGCCGTCGTCGAGGCGCAAACCGGCACCGTGCTCGGGATCGTCGAGCGCGAGCGCGCCTATTCGACGGTGCACGAGGGCGCGATCTACCTCCACCTCGGCGAGAGCTACCTCGTCCGCGAGCTCGACCTGCAGGCCCGCACCGCGGTCGTCACGCCCTACTCCGGGGACTACTACACGCAGGCGAAGAAGGAGACGAACACGGCGATCGAGGAGACGCTCCGTACTGAGCGCCGCTGTGGTCTCGACCTCTCCTTCGGCCGCATCTCGGTCACCGAGCGCGTCGTCGCGTACCAGAAGAAGTCGATCCGCGACCAGTCGACCCTCGAGACGGTCGACCTCGACCTCCCCGAGACGAGCTTCGAAACGGAGGCGATCTGGTACCTGCCCGAGCCGGCGCAGCTCGCGGGCCTGGAGAAGATGCCGACGTTGCTCGGAACGCTGCACGCCGCCGAGCACTCGATGATCGCGCTGCTCCCCTTGTGGGCGATGTGCGACCGCTGGGACATCGGCGGGCTCTCGACGAACATCCACTTCCAGACAGACAGGCCCACGGTGTTCATCTACGACGGCCACTCCGGGGGGGTCGGGATCACGGAGCGCGGCTTCAACGCCTTCGAGGGTTGGGTCGCGGACACGGCGCGGATGCTCGAAGGCTGCCCGTGCACCGACGGCTGCCCGTCCTGCGTGCAGAGCCCGAAGTGCGGCAACCTCAACGAGATGCTGGACAAGAGCGGGGCGTTGACGTTCCTCCGGCGGCTGGTCGCATCATCGACGTCCGCCCGCTGACCGACACCGACGAAGCGGCGGCTGCCTACCGGCGCGCGCTCGAGCTCGCGCAGACCGAACCGGAGCGACGCTTTCTTGCCAGCCGCTTGGAGCAACTCGGTTCCGCGTGATCACGCCTTCTGCGAACGACCTGCGCAAACACAAAGGGCCGGAGGCTAGTGCAGCGAAGCGCACTAGCCGTAGGCCGAACTAACGCGGTCGGGAACAGCGAAGCGCACCCGACCGGGGACCAATCCAATGGCCGAGCGACAGCAATGAAGCGCCCGGGCTTTGCCCGCGCGCGTTTCTCCGCGAAGCGGCGACCATGGGACGAGCGAAAGCACTAGCTTTCGCTCGTGGATGCAAAGGGCGGGACACTCGTTCTCGGTGGGGGCTTCGCGGGCAGCTATGTAGCGCGCCTGCTCGGGAAACGCGGCGCGACGATCGTCTCGCCGGAGAACTTCATGCTCTACACCCCGATGCTGCCGGAAGCGGCATCCGGCACGCTCGAGCCGCGCCACGTCGTCGTTCCGCTGCGCATGATGTGCCCGCATGCCGAACTGTTGCTCGGCCGTGCAACGGGGCTCGATACGAACCGGCGTCGCGTGCGGGTCGAGACGGAGGAAGGCTTGCTCACGGTCGGCTACGAAAACGTCGTCCTCGCCCTCGGCGCGATCTCGCGGACGCTGCCGATCCCGGGACTCGCCGACCATGCACTCGGGTTCAAGACCCTGGCGGATGCCATCCACCTGCGCAATCACGTCCTGCGCCGGCTCGAGGCCGCCGTGGCCGCACCGAGCGACGGTCACCGGCGCCGCGAGCTCACCTTCGTCTTCATCGGCGCAGGCTACGCGGGCGTCGAGGCGCTGGCCGAGCTTTCCGACCTCGTCCGCGACGCGCTGCGCTACTACTCGACGCTCCGCGACACACCGCAGCACTGGGTGCTCGTCGACGCCGCGCCGAAGATCCTCCCTGAGATCCCGCGCAGCCTCGGCGAGTACGCCGCGCGGCAGCTCGACGGGCGCGGGGTCGACATCCGCGTCAACACGACGCTCGAGTCGGTCGAGCCGCACGCGGCGGTCCTTTCGGACGGCGACCGCATTCACACGAGCACCGTCGTCTGGACGGCCGGAGTGCGAGCCAACCCGGCCAACGAGCTCTTCGGCCTGCCGCTCGACGAACGAGGACGCGTACGCGTCGAGCCGACGCTGGAAGTCGAAGGGCTGGCGAACGTCTGGTCGCTCGGCGACGGCGCGCGTGTGCCGAACCTCGCGACGCCGGGCGAGTTCGATCCGCCGACGTGCCAGCACGCGCTGCGCCAAGCGCGGCGGCTCGTGAAGAACCTCACCGGTGAGCGGAGGCCCTACCGCTACCGGATGCTCGGCCAGGTGGCGACCCTCGGCCGCTACAAGGGGATCGCACAGATCCCCGGCGCGCTGCTGCGCGGCTTCCCGGGCTGGTTCGTCACGCGGACGTACCACCTCTACCAGCTGCCGCTGCTCACGCGGAAGCTACGCGTTGTCACGGACTGGACGACGGCGCTCTTCTTCCGCCGCGACATCGCCGAGCTGAGCATGCTCGGACATCCCGAGCGCCTCGACACGTGAACCTCGATCCACTCTGGAGACTACGAGTCCGCACCGAGCGCCTCGAGCTCCGGCTGCCTTCGGAGGACGAGCTCGTGGAGCTCTTCCACGTCGCCGAGGCCGGGATCCATCCTCCGGAGGAAATGCCCTTCATCGTCCCATGGACGGACGACCTCCGGCTCGACGCGTTTCTCGAGTTCCACCGCTCGGCCTGGGAGACGTGGCGTGCCGAGAAGTGGGTGCTCAACCTGATCACCTTCGCGAAGGGTAGGCCGATCGGCTCGCAGGGCATCGAGGCGGAGAAATTCGCCGAGCTCCACGAGTTCCAAACGGGCTCGTGGCTCGGCGCGCCGCATCAGGGTCACGGCCTGGGGACCGAGCAGCGAGCGGCCGTGCTCGAGCTCGGTTTCGGCGGCCTCGGTGCGCGCGCCGCGGTGAGCAGCTCGATCGTCCACAACATCAGCTCGCAGCGTGTCTCGGAGAAGCTGGGTTACCGAGTGACCGGCACGAGGACGATCGCTCCTCGCGGCGAGCCCGTCGAGCACTACGACTACCGCCTGGAGCGGGGCGACTGGCGCTGTCCGATCCCGGTCGAGCTCGAAGGCGTGGCGGCCTGCCTGCCGCTCTTCGGCGCAGCCTAGTTGAGTGCGTCCGTCAGCCGCTGCCTCGTCGTAAGCACACCCTCGAAGAGATCGCCGTGCTTGTGGATGCGGTCGAGCACGACCGGCATGGTGAAGGAGAGTGGATCGAGATCCTCGTTGACCTCGCTCCAGCGCAGCGGTGTCGAGACCGGTGCGCCGGCCCGCGGGCGGACGGAGTAGACCGAGGCGATCGTCTTCCCTTCGCCGTTCTGGTTCGAGTCGATCAACACGCCCCGGCGCTTCGCCTTCGTCCACTCGGTCGTCGCCAGCCCGCGGTTCGTCCGTGCGATCGCCCCGGCCACGATCTCGGCGAATTGGCGCGTGTCGTCGAACGTGTAGCGCCGCTCGACCGGAACGAGCACATGCATGCCCTCCGCGCTCGACGTCTTGGGGAACCCGACCAGCCCAAACGCGTCGAGCGCCTGCTTGACGAGCAGTGCGACCTGCACCGTCTCCTTGAAGCCGACGCCGGGGGACGGATCGAGGTCGAAGAGGACGAAGTCGGGCCGGTCTGGCTTGTCGGTACGCGAGTACCACGCGTTCATGTCGATGCAGCCCATGTTCACCATCCAGAGCAGCGCCAGCTCGTCGTTGACCACCGGGAAGTTGACCCGCTTCTTGCGACGGGGCGCCTCGCGCGTCGACACCTGCGTGCGGAAGGTCGGTATCCACTCGGGCATGTGGGAAGGCGCGTCCTTCTGGAAGAAGCGATCCGCCTCGATCCCGTCCGGCCAGCGCACCATCGTGAAGGGACGGTCGCGGAGGTGCGGCAGTAATGTCGGCGCGACGGCGCGGTAGTACTCGAGCAGGTCGCCCTTCGTGATCCCCTCGACCGGGAAGAAGACCTTGTCCAGGTTGGAGAGCTTCAGCTCGCGCGACCCCTTGGTGATCCGGTCGGCGATGGGCAGCTCGCGCCGCACCTCCTCTGCCGGCTTGTCCTCGCGCAACCCTTTGTACGCTGGCGCGCGCAGCCGGCCGTCGTGCGTCCACTCGGCGAACTCGACCTCGCAAACGAGCTTCGGCTCGACCCAGATCACGTCGCTCTTCCGCACCTTGGGCATCTTCGGCACCTCGCGGAAGGGCGAGGTGTCGCGCTTGAGCGGCCGGAGCTTGTCAAGCAGCTTCTCGATCTCGCGGCTGTTGAAGCCCGTCCCCACGTTTCCGGCGTAGACGAGCTCGCCGCCCTGGTAGTAGCCGAGCACGAGCGAGCCGAAGCTCGAGGCGCGCCTGCCCGTGCCTTTGGTGAAGCCGACGATGACGAACTCCTGCTCGCCGTGCGTCTTGACCTTCAGCCAGTCGCGTGTGCGCTTGCCCTGGACGTAACGGGAGTCGAGCCGCTTGGCCATGATCCCTTCGAGGTGCTGCTTGGTCGCAGCCTGCAGCAGCGCGACGCCGTCGTCGAAGGGCTCGGACAGGCGCAGGGTTCGATTCCGCTTGTCGAGTAGCTGCTCCAGACGCTTGCGGCGCTCGACCAGCGGCAGGTCGACGAGCGGCTCGCCCTCGAGCTCGAGCAGGTCGAACACGTAGAAGACGAGCGGCGTGCCCGCCTTTCCCTGCTGCATCGCAGAGAAGCTGGAGCGTCCGGACTCGTCCAGCGCGCACACCTCGCCGTCGAGCACGCAGTCGGGCGTCTTCACCGCCTTGGCAATCTCCTTCGCGACGTGCTCGAAGCGACCGGTCAGGTCGTTGCCGTTGCGGCTGGTGAGGGTCGCCTCACCCTGCGACACCGAGGCGATCGCGCGGTAGCCGTCCCACTTGACCTCGAACTCCCAGCCCGCGCCTCGGGGGACGTCCTCCGCGAGCGTCGCGAGCATCGGCGCGTACGCTGCGGCCCGGCGCGGCGCCGGCGCGGCCTCGTCGCGCTTGCGAATGATCAGCCAGTTCTTCTCGTCGCCGCTGAGATGCGCGGGAATGAGCGCCCACGTCCCGATCAACCGCTCGCCGTTGAGCCGGACGGTCAGGCCGCCGTTCTTCTTCTCCTCGAGCAGCTCGTAGGTGCCGTGGTCCCAGATCTCGACGGTGCCGGCGCCGTACTCCCCCTTCGGGATCTCACCTTCGAACGTCGCGTAGTCGAGCGGATGGTCCTCGACGTGAACGGCGAGGTTCTGCTGCCCGGGCTCGAGCGGCACGCCCTTCGGCACGGCCCAGCTGGCCAGCGCTCCGTTGCGCTCGAGACGGAAGTCGTAGTGGAGCCTGCGCGCGTCGTGGCGCTGCACGACGAAGATCGGCTCCTTCTTCTTCCCACGCTTGCCGCCGAAGGGCTCCGGGGTCTTCTGCGGATCCCGCTTGCGCTTGTACTCCGAGAGCTTCTGGGCCACTAGCGGAGAGCTTTGCCGATACCTACCGGTCTAGGGGTTTGAACCGGGAGCCGATCGGCTAAGCACTCTTTCAAAGGAGGGCTTATGTCCTCCGAAAAGCTTCTCCACCCAGCGGGGGGGTCGACTCTTCGGGCCGGTTTTCCGGCCCGAAGTCGTTCTCGGATCGGGGATAACACTGTGGATGATGTGGAGAGGTGACACCCGTCCTAGCCGGAAACCTGCCGAAAGCTCCGTGAAGCTTCCGACTATCCACAGCCGGGCCCGTTGACTCAGGCGTAAACGCCGAGCGAACGGAATTTGGCTCGGCGCCTGCGCTTGAGGTCGTCGGCCGGGATGGATTCGAGCTCTTCGAGCGTCTCCCGGAGGGATTCCCCCAGGAGCCGCGCCGCCTCGCCGGGATCGGTGTGGGCGCCGCCCTCGGGCTCCGGGACGATTGCGTCGATGACGCCCAGCTCGAGGCAGTGGACCGCATCCGGCTTGAAGGCGGCCGCGGCCTTCTTCGCCTCGCCCGCGTCGCGCCAGAGGATCGCCGCGCACCCCTCCGGCGAGATCACCGTGTAGATCGCGTTCTCCTGCATCAGCACCCGGTCCGCGAGCGCCGTCGCGATCGCGCCACCGGATCCGCCCTCGCCGATCACGCACGCGATCGTGGGAACGTTGACGCGCGCCATCAACGACTGGGCGCGCGCGATCGCGCCGCCCTGGCCGTGCTGTTCCGCGGCAACGCCCGGATACGCGCCGGGAATGTCGACGAGGCTGATCAACGGAAAGCCGTGGCGGTCCGCGAGCTCCATCACCCGCATCGCCTTCCGGTAGCCCTCGGGATACGCCATCCCGAAGTTGCGGTGCGTGCGCTCCTTGATGTCGCGTCCCTTCTGGTTGCCGACGAGCGCGACAGTGCGGCCGCCGAAACGGCCGAGGCCGACGACGAGCGCAGCGTCGTCGGCGCGCCCGCGGTCGCCGTGCAGCTCGAGCCAGTCCTCGAACAGGCGCTCGACGTAGTCGAGCGTGTACGGGCGGTCCTGGTGGCGCGCGAGCTCGACCGAGCGCCAGATCTCCTCGTCGGTCGGCGCCGACTGGATGCGGTCGAGCTGGCGCTGTAGCTTCTCGAGCTCGCCGGAGACGCGTGTCCCGCCGAGGAGATTGAGGGTGCGCAAACGCGTCAGGCGCTGGCGCAGGTGCAGCTCGTGGTCAGTCGCCATTGCGCGAGAACAGCCGCAGAAGGCGCGCGAGGTATGGCTTCAGCTCGGGCCGTGGGACGATCGCGTCGATGTGGCCGAAGCGCAGGTTCTGCTCTGCGAGACCGAAATCGTCGGGGAGCTTCTCCCGCGTCGTCTGCTGCACGACTCGCGGCCCGGTGAACGCGAGCAGCGCACCGGGCTCGGCCACGATCACGTCGCCGAGGCTCGCGAAGCTCGCAAGCACGCCGGCGGTTGTCGGGTGCGTCATGACGCTGAGCAGCGGCTGACCCGAGTCGTGCAGGTCCTCCACGGCACACACGGTCTTCGGCAACTGCATCAAGGACAGGATCCCCTCCTGCATCCGCGCGCCGCCGGAGGCGGTCACCGAAACGAGCGGCACGCCTCGCTCCGCAGCGCCGTCACACGCGCGGGAGAACTTCTCCCCGACAACGCTGCCCATGGAGCCGCCCATGAAGGAGAAGTCCATAACGGCAAGCTCGCAGGCCTTGCCGCCGAGCGTGGCCTGCCCGATCACCATCGCCTCGCCGAGACCCGTCTTCATCTCCGCCTCGGCCAGCCGCTCCGTGTACGGCCTCACGTCGAAGAACTGGAGCGGGTCCTCGCTGCGCAGGTCGGCCGCCTCCTCGAGAAAGGTGCCTTCGTCCGCAAGCGACGCGATTCGCGAGCGTGCGCGCATCGGGAAGTGATGGCCGCAGTGCGGGCAGACCCAGAGCGCCGCCTCGAGCTCGTCGTCCCGGTAATGCGACTGGCACTCCGGGCACGTGTTCGGATGCTTCTTCCCCGGCGGCTCTGGGGCGTTCCGGTGCTCGATGGAGACGTCGATTCGGGAGGACATGAACCGTCGAGTTTAGACCGGTGCGGGCGGGAGACCGGTTACAGGCGCGAAGCGCCCGTCCGCGAAGCGGACCAGTGGAGGGGGTCTGGAGGAACCGGGAGGTTCCCCCAGCTAGAGCCGCAGCGCAGCCGCGAAAGCGGTCAGCGGCTCGATGTTGGCCGGCTCGAAGCTGAGGCCGGTGAAGCCGGCTCCCAGCACCTTCGCCCGGCCCGCCAGGTCGGCCAGGATCCGCTCCACCTCCTGCCGGGACGGCCCGCCCGGTTCCGGCATGAAAACCGACATCTCTGAGGGCTCGAGGACATCCACGTCGAGCGCGACGTAGGTGCAGCCGGCGCCGTCGAGCGCCTGCGCAATCCCCGCCTCTCCGGTGTGGAGACCGCTCGCGCGGATGAACTCCTGCTCGGGCGGGTCGAGGTTGCGCGCCCCCACGAGCGCGACGTCCTCGGCTTCGACCGCGCCGGAGTCGAGCAGCATCCGCAGCGGCATCCCCCACTGGTTGCCGGACGGCGACGTCTGCGGCGTGTTCAGGTCGCCGTGGGCATCGAGCCAGATCAGCGCCAGCCTTCCCTGCCGCGCCGCGAGGCCCTCAACGGCCCCGATGTGCGAGCAGCAGTCGCCGCCGAGCACGAGCGGTCGCTCGGGCAGGTCGGCGGCGAGCGCGAGGTTCTGCTCCTCGAGCGTCTCCGCCTCGACGACGGCCGCTTCGGGGAACGGCAACTCGAGCCACGCCGCCTCCGCCATCGCCTCTCCCCCCTCGCCCCACGCCTGCGGCACGCGCACCATGCCGGAGCGGAAGACGCGTCCGCACGCGTGGCACTCGTAGTCGGGGCCGAGCGCGACGGCGGTGTACGTCTTGCAGTCGGGACACTTCGCACGCAGCCGGCTCACGCGAGGTCCTTGCCGTAGACGACGTCCTCCTTGACGACGCGCATGCCGGCACGCTCGTAGAGGCGGGTCGCACCGGTTGGATTCTCCGCGTCAACACCGAGCCCCACGTGCGGCTCACCGCGCCGGTGGAACTCTCGCAGCGTTTCGCGCAACAACGCGAGGCCCAGCCCACGTTGTCGCCACGCACGGCGGACGCCGAGCATGCCGATCCAACCGCCACCTCCCCGGTTCGCCTCACAGCGCGCGAAGCCGGCGATCTCGTCGCCGTCCCGCGCAACGAACCACAACGACGTGTCGGTCTCCGGCAAGTCGAGGCGCGTGCGCTTCCACTCATCGAACGGGAGCGCGGTGAATCCCCACTCGTGCTCGAAGGCCTCCTGGATCGCGTCGTGGAAGGCACGAGCGTCCTCGAGCCGAAAGCGATCCGCCTCGATACCGTCGGGCCACTCCGGTGCCTCGGGCTCTTCGTGGAGATCGACCCGCATCTGGAAGTAGTGCCGAGCCTCGCGATAGCCGAGCCGCTCGAAGAGACGGAACGCAGCCTCGTTCTCGGCAAACGCACCGACCATGATCTTCGGCGCACCCTGCTCGCGAGCACGTTCCTCGGCCCGGCCGACCAGCCAGGTCGCGAGGCCCTGGGCGACGACGTCGGGACGAACGGTGATCCAGTAGTCCGCCCTGCCGTCACGTTCGAACCCGGCGGCGAAGGCGACCGGCTCACCGCGGCGCTCAACGAGCCATGTGCCGCCGTCGAAGTTCACGCGCCGCCAGAAGTCGATCATGTCGCTCGGCGCCCAAGCCGACTCGCCGCGCAGCGCGGCTTCCTCGGCGCGGACGATAGCCGCGGCTGCCTCGATGTCGGCGGGCACTGCGGCTCGAACGCTGAAACCATCAGGCGGCGACGGGCTCACACAGCTCCTTGCCATGCGTCACGGCTTCGTACGCGACGTGCATTCCCGCGCGCTCGTACAAGCGCGTCGCGCCCGTCGGATTCTCTGCATCGACTCCGAGCGAGACCCGTGGCTTCCCGCGACGGTAGAACTCGCCGAACGCGTGGCGCAGAAGCGCCAGGGCGATCCCGCGCTTGCGCCACGGCTTCCGCACCGCGACCGCGCCGACGAAGCCGGCGCCCGAGCGGTCGGGCTCCCCTCGGAGCACGGCCGCGATCTCGTCGCCGTCGCGCACGACAAACCACAGGGTCGGATCGAAGTCGGGGTCTTTCACGAGCCTCAGCTCATACCACTCCTCGAAGGGCAGCGAGACGAAGTTCCACTCGTCCGCGAACGCCTCGCCCATCGCGGCGTGAAACGCACGCGCGTCTTCGGGCTCGAACGTCTCGACCTGCACGCCCTCCGGCCAGTCCGGCTCGGGCGGAGGGCCGTCGAAGTCGATCATCATCCGATAGAAACGGCGGAGCTCACGCATGCCGTGGCGCTCGAACAGCTCGTGTGCGCGGGAATCGCCGGCGAGCGACCACGCGTACAGCTTCGGCAGCGCAAGCTCGCGGGCACGCGCTTCCGCGCGGGCGAGCAGCCAGGCGCCGAGCCCGTGACCCCGGCGGTCCGGATGGACGAAGCCGTCCAGCTCGAACGTGTCGCCGTGCACCATGCAGACGCCGTAGGCGGCGATCACGCCATTGTCGTGCAGGACCCACGAGTTGTGCTCGAGATCCATCAGGCGCCACCACTGCAGCACGTCGCCGACCGACGACTCCGACCAGCCCTGGACCGCAATGTCCGCCGCGGTGATCAGCTCGTCGATCGCCGGCGCGTCGTCGACGGTGGCGCGCCGCAGGCTGAGCCCGTCAGGCAGCGACGAGCTCATCGAGCGTCTCGGGCAGGCGGGAGAGGTCGGGCAGCTCGCGCGTCGGCGCCGGCTCGTGCCGCTCGCCGTAGCGGTTGATCCACACAGACCGCAATCCCAGCTCGGTCGCGGGAACGACGTCGTGAAAGTGACTCTGCGCGACGTGCACGTGACGCGAGCGCGGCACGTCCACCTGCTCGAAGAACCGCTCCCAATGGCCGCGCGCAGGCTTGTAGGAACCGATCTCCGACGCGACGATCGCCAGCTCGAAGGGCACGCCGATCTGCTCCATCGACGCCTCGATGAAATCACGATCCGTGTTGGAGAGGAGAGCGAGCTTCCAGCCTCGCGCACGAGCCTCCTCGAGCGCCGGTCGCACTTCCGGGAAGGGCTCCCAGGAAGGAAGCGCGAAGGCAAGCGCGTCCTCCTCCCCCGCGGGAGCGCCCAGCGCGCTCATCGCGTCGGCCATCACCTCCCGGTAGGTGCGCTCGCCGCCGGCCTGCAGGGTCGGCTCGACCTCGTGGTAGCGCTCGAGCTGCTCGCCGGCTCGATTCTCCCCGAAGACGCGCGCCAGCTCACGGCGGATGCCGCCGTTCCAATCGATCAGCGTGCCGTAGCAGTCAAACGTCGCCCAAAGGTCTCTCCGCGGAAAATGCTGCGCATTTTCCGCGGGTGAAAGGTTGGACATCGCTTCGCTCGTAGGAGTTAGTTCAAAACCTTCTTCACGACGATCGACGCGTTGTGCCCGCCGAAGCCGAAGGAGTTCGACACGGCCACGCGCACATCCGCGTCGCGCGACTCGTTCGGGATGTAGTCGAGATCGCATTCGGGATCCTCGACCTCGTAGTTGATCGTCGGCGGCAGCTTGCCGTCGCGAATCGCGAGCGTCATGAAGATCGCCTCGACGGCGCCGCCGGCGCCGAGGCAGTGTCCGGTCGCGCCCTTGGTGGACGAGATCGGCGTCTCGTGCGCCTTCTCCTCCCCGAGCGCCAGCTTGATCACACGGGTCTCGGCCGCGTCGCCGAGCGGCGTCGACGTCCCGTGAGCGTTGATATAGTCGATCTCCGCCGGATCGATCCCGGCGTCGGCGAAGGCCATCTTCATCGCGCGCGCCGGGTTCCGCCCCGTCGGATCGGGCTCGGTCACGTGCTTCGCATCGGACGACAGCCCATAGCCGGCGACCTCCGCGTAGATCTTCGCCCCGCGCGCACGCGCCCGCTCGAGCTCCTCGAGCACGACCACCGCGCCGGCCTCTCCCATCACGAAGCCGTCACGCTGGGCGTCGAACGGACGGCTCGCACGCTTCGGGTCGTCGTTGCGGCGCGAGAGGGCGCGCATCGCGCCGAAACCTGCGATCCCCACCTGGTTGATCGCCGACTCGGTGCCGCCGCAGAGCATCACGTCGGCGCGCCCGAGGCGGATGTCGTCCAGCCCCTGGCCGATCGCCATGTTCGACGCCGCGCAGGCGGTGCACTCCGACGAGAGCGGGCCGCGCGTGCCGAGCTCCATCGACACCCACCCGGCGCCCATGTTCGGGATGATGCAGGGGATCGCGAAGGGATTGACCCGGTCGGGGCCGCGCTCCTTCAGCGTGTCGTAACAGTCCTGGAAGGACTTGATCCCGCCGATCCCGGTCGCAATCGACGCGCCCACTCGATCGGCGTCCGACGCGATGTCGAGCCCGGCATCGTCCTCCGCCTGGCGCGCGGCCGCGAGGATCAGCTGCGCGAACCGATCCATCCTGCGCGTCTGCTTGCGCTCGATCCAGTTGGACGGATCGAAGTCCTTCACCTCGCAGGCGAAATGCACGAAGTAGTCCGTGGAGTCGAACTGCGTGATCGGCGCGGCGCCCGACCGACCTGCGAGCAGGTTCTGCCACGACGTCTCCACGTCGTTGCCGAGGGGCGTCACCGCCCCGATCCCGGTGATCACAACTCTGCGCCTGCCGTTGACCGACATCTACATCCCCAATCCGCCGTCGACGAGCAGCACCTCACCGGTGATGAAGGCCGCCTCGTCGGAACAGAGAAACCGTACCGCGCCGGCAATGTCCTCCGGCGTGCCGAAACGGCCGAGCGGCGTGTTCGCCAGCATCAGCTCCTTCATCTCGTCTGCGATCACCTGAGTCAGACGCGTGTCGACATACCCGGGGGCGACCACGTTCGCACGCACGCCGCGGTTCCCGAGCTCCCGCGCGAGCGCCTTGGTGAAGCCGATGATGCCCGCCTTCGAAGCGGAGTAGTTGGTCTGGCCGGGATTCCCGTGCAGCCCCACGATGCTGGAGATGTTCACGATCGAGCCGGAGCGACGCTTCATCATCCCCCGGGCCGCAGCACGGCAGGTGTGGAAGACGCCGCCGAGGTTCGTCGCGATCACGTCCGACCAGTCCTCGTCCGACATGCGGGCGAGCAGACCGTCGCGGGTAACGCCGGCGTTGTTGACGAGGATGTCGAGCTCGCCGGCCTCATCGACGAGCCGCTTCGCCTCGTCCGCGGCGGCGACGTCGGCCTGCACCGCCTTCGCACTCGCTTCGGACGCGACCGCCTCGGCCTCGTCCTTGCCCGAGCGGTAGCTGAGGGTGACGCTCGCGCCCGCACGCGCCAGCTCCAGCGCGATCGCGCGGCCGATCCCGCGCGAGCCTCCCGTGACGAGGGCTGTCTTTCCCTCGAGGGAACAGAAGTCAGGCAGCGCTAAGAGTCTCCTCGAGCTTGTCGAGGCTCTCCGGAGTCGACACCGAGATCGTGCGGGCGTTCCGGTCGATCCGCTTGATCAGCCCGGCGAGGACGTTCCCCGGACCGACCTCGACGAACGTCTGCACACCTTCGCGCAACAGCTCCTGCGCGGCCTGGGTGAAGCGCACCGGCGCGGTCAGCTGCTCGACGAGCAGCGGGCCCATCCGCTTCGCCTCCTCGATCCGGGCGGTCACCGTCGACATGAAAGGCGCCGTCGGCTCGGCGAACTTCACCTTCTCGAGGGCCGGCCGGAACCGGTCCGCCGCCCGCGCGACGAGCGGGCTGTGGAAGGCCCCGGACACGCGCAGCTTCACGGCGCGGCGGGCGCCCTCCTGCTCGGCGGCCTCGCATGCCTCATCGACCGCCGGGTTCTCCCCGGAGACGACGATCTGACCCGGGCAGTTGTAGTTCGCGGGCCACACGTTGAGGATGCGCCGGCAGATCCGCTCGACCACCTCGTCGTCGAGGCCGAGAATCGCAGCCATCGAGCCAGGGTTCTTCTTGGCCGCCTCGGACATCGCCAGCCCACGCTCCCGGACGAGCGCGACGGCTTCCTCGAGCTTCAGCGCACCGGCGGCGGCGAGCGCGGCGAACTCCCCGACCGAGTGGCCGACGACGAAGTCCGGCTTGATCCCGCGCGCCCGGATCGCGGCGAGCACCGCGAGGCTCGTCGCAACGAGCGCCGGCTGCTGCACCTCCGTCTCCACGAGCTCGGCCTCGGACGCCTCGAAGCAGAGGTACTGAAGATCGAGGCCCGCCGCCTCGCTGCCGCGCTCGAAGACGTTCATCGCCTCGGGGACCGCAGTCGCGATCTCGCGGCCCATGCCGACGTCGACGGAGCCCTGGCCCGGGAAGCAGAAGGCAACGAGGCCGCCGGATTTCACAGCGTCCACTCCATCAAGCCGGAGCCCCACGTGAGGCCCGCGCCCATTCCCGTCATCAACACCAGATCTCCCTTCTTCAAGCGCCCCTCCCGCTGGGCGTCCGCCAGCGCCAGCGGGATTGAACCAGAGGATGTGTTCCCGTACCGGTCGACATTGACGACCATCCGCTCGCGCGGGATTCCGAGCTTCTGGGCCGCGTGATCCATGATCCGCACGTTCGCCTGGTGCGGGACGTAGACGTCGACCTCGTCCACCGACACCCCGCAGCGTTCGAGGACGGCCTCGGCGGACGAGACGAGGACGCGCGTCGCGAACTTGAACACCTCGCGCCCGTTCATGTGGACGTACCCGTTGCCGATGGCGTCCTCGATGCGGCGCGAGCCGCTGCCGGGCAGAGAGAGGTGGATCCCGCCGCCACCGTCGGCTCCGAGCTCGAAGCCCAGAAAGCCCGGCTGCTCGACGCGTTCCAGCACGACGGCGCCGGCGCCGTCACCGAACAGGACCAGCGTCGAACGGTCGGTCCAGTCAAGGATGCGGGAGAGAACGTCGCCGCCGACGACGAGCGCCCGCTGCGCCAGGCCGGCGGCCATCATCCCGTACGCCTGCACGAGTGCGTACATGAAGCCGGTGCAGCCCGCGAGCAGGTCGTACGCAGCCGCATCGGGCGCGCCCAGCTCGTCCGCGAGCAGCGCGCTCGAAGTCGGGAACATCATGTCGGGCGTCACGGTGGCGCAGACGAGCAGGTCGACGTCCTTCGCCTCGACGCGTGCCTGCTCGAGCGCAGCGCGCGCGGCCGGCAGCGCCAGGTCGGTCAGTGCCTCCTCGGGTGCCGCGATGCGGCGCTCGCGGATCCCGGTGCGCTCCATGATCCACTCGTTCGACGTGTCGACGATTGTCGAGAGCTCATCGTTCGTCAGCACACGCTGTGGGACGTATGCCCCGAGGCCGGTGATGGAGATCGGGGGTCCCTGCGCTTTACCGATCATGGGTTCGAGTCTTCCCGGGTTTGGTTCTCCTCCACCGGTCCGCTTCGCGGACGGACGCTTCGCGTCTCCACCGCGAAAGTCAGGGTCGCCTTACACGCGAGCTCGCCGTCGACACGCGCCTCGGCCTTGCCACGCCCGATCGGACCGCGTACACGCTCGAGCTCGCAGCGCAACTCGAGCACGTCGCCGGGCTCGACGACGCGCTTGAAGCGGCAGTCGTCGATGCCTGCGAAGAGCGCCAGCTTGCCCCGGTTTCCCTCCTCGCTGAGGACTGCAATCGCGCCCGTCTGTGCGAGTGCCTCGACGATCAAGACACCCGGCATGATCGGCCGGCCGGGGAAGTGGCCCGACAGGTACCACTCATCCTCACGCACCGTCTTGCGCGCGACTGCACCCACACCGGGTGTGACTTCGAGCACCTCGTCGATCAGGAGGAACGGCTCGCGGTGCGGGAGGATCTCCTCGATCGCGATCGTCGTCATGCGACATCCGAGAGCTTGTCGCGCAGGCGGTTCCGGCCGCGATGCGCGTAGCACTTCGCGGTGCCGACGGGCATCCCCGACGCCGCGGAGATCTCCTCGAAGGAGAAGCCGAGCGCGTCCTTGAGCACGACGACGCGCGCCTGCTCGGGCGCGATCTCGGCCAGACAGCGATTCAACTCGCTCCGCAGCTCCGTGCGGTCCGCCTCCTGCGCCGGGTCGGCGTCGGTCGCCGCGCGCCGGTCCTCGAGCAGCGGCTCGCAGGCGCGCGCCCGCTGCCGGTTCGCAACGTCGCGACAGGCGTTGACGGTCAGCCGGTGCAGCCACGTAGAGAACTGCGCCTCGCCGCGGAACTGCCGGATGCGCGTGCACAGCTTCGCGAGCGCCTCCTGGGAAGCGTCGCGCGCATCCTCGGGATCGCGCAACAGCTGGAGAGCCAGCTTCTCGACGCGCGGCGCATGCCGCTCGCAGAGCGCCTCCAGAGCGCGGACATCGCCGTCTTTCGCTCGCTTGACCAGGATCGGATCGCTCAGCCGTGCGTAGACCAGTGGCCCTTCCGGGCGGAAGGACTGCTGGATTGGACGGCGGCGGCTCCCGGGCAGTTGCATCTGCGGCTCTAGTCTAGGAGCGTGGCGGATTCGCTCGCCCCCGACGCCGTGCGACCGCTCCTCAGTGGCCGTTTCGGCCAGGTCTACCGCTACGAAGAGGTCTGCGCCTCCACGCAGCGACTGCTCCAGGAGGGCGACGAGGAGGGTGCCGTCGCGGTGGCCGAGGAGCAGAGCGAAGGACGGGGCCGCCTGGGCCGGAGCTGGCACGCGCCGGCCCGGACCGGCGTCCTCGTCTCCGTCGTGTTGCGCCCCCCGATCAAGCCGCCGCGCTTGCCGGAGCTGTCACTCGTCGCGGGCGGCGCGGTCGCGGAGGCGATCGCCGACGTGACGGGAATCGACCCGGCGATCAAGTTCCCCAATGACGTGCTCGTCGGCGGGAAGAAGGTCGCGGGGATCCTCGCCGAGTCGAGCGAGGGGCGCGTCGTGCTGGGCATCGGCGTCAATGTCAACCAAACCGCCGAGCAGCTCCCCGCCGACGCGGACACCGAGCCGACGTCGCTGCGCCTCGAGCTCGGCGATCCGGTCGACCGCGCCGCGCTGCTCGCCGCGATCCTGCTGCGGTTGGAGCGCGCTTACGACGCTTGGGTTACCGGTACTTCAGCGTCCGGCTGACGTTCCCGGCCGCGTCCTGCGCGGAGATGCGGACGCTGCGCACGCGTCCGTGGCGGAACGAGAAGCTGCCCGCGCGCACGCTGCGCACGACACGCTTCCCATTGACGACGAGGCGGATCGTGGACGCCTCGCTGACCCAGAAGCGCAGCGCGCGAAACGAGACCGCCCGCAGCCGCGGCGCCGTCGTATCGATCCGGAACAGCGCCGTGTGCGTTCCCGTTCCCACCTCGCCGGTAGTCGTGAGGACGCCTGCGTACTTGCCGTCCTTCGTCCCCGCAACCTTCCAACCGATCGTCTGCACGCCCGCCGGAAGCGACCCGGAGTAGACCGGCGTCAGCGTCTTTCCCGCGCGGGCGACGTCGACGCGCACTGCGACGGGACGCGTGAGCTCGAAGCTGAACGTAACTTCCTCGCTCGCCACCGCGGGGGATACAGCGAATGTCCGCACGGTCCGGTCGACGACGACAGCAACATTGGCGGTCGCAGTCATCTTGCCGTTCACCGCCGTGAGGACGATCTGGTAGCGACCTTCGGGAACGCTCGCCGCCGTGAAGCGGAACGTCTGCTTGCCGGGCTGGTGCTGCTGCGTGAACAACGTCGCAACGTCACGCCCATCGAGACCGCGCAACGTCGCGGTCACGGTGGCAGGGGCGGTGAGCGTGTAGGCGATCTGAGTCGAGTCGCTGATCGTCTTGGGCGTCGCCGTCAGCGACTTGATCGCGAGCACGACCGGCGCCGTTCCGATCGTCCCGCTCGCAGCGCGCACCGTGTCGCCCGCCGCGATTGTCCAGGTGTACAAGCCCTGGGGTGCGGTCGAGGCGTCCCACGTCCAGTCGATCTCCTGGCTCGTCCCGGAGCCGCTTGCGACCACCACGCCGGTGGCGTCCGTCACCGTGACCGTCCACGGCAGCAGCTCGGACAGGTGCCCCCCGAAGGCCACCAGGCCGCCCAGCTGGCCCTGCACGGTCGGTGCGTAGAGCTTCGGCAGGCCCGTCGCCACAGCCTGTCGCGCCAGCGCGCCGAGCTGTGCGTACAGGAGTGCGCCCGGGCACGAGGTGAATCCCGTGTCCTTGTGTCCCGACACCGCGCGTAGGAAGACCGGCGTGCCGACGGGGAAGCGCGCGTTGCCGCCCGAATCGAACGTCAGCGTCGACAGCGGATCGACGTGCGCGACGTCGAGCCGCCAGGCGAGGACGTTCGCGAGAGCCGTCTTCGCGGCTGCCGATGGCGCGACCGACGAGTACGTCCCGATGAGGGCCACGCCGAAGGAGCCGGTGTTGAACCCTTCGGCGTGCGCGCCGATCACGTTCTTGTCGACGCCTCCGTAGCGGCCTTCGAACACCTGGCCGTATTTGTCGACGAGGAAGTTGTAGCCGATGTCGTTCCAGCCGTTCCCCTTCACGTGGTACACCTCGATGCCGCGCACGATCGCGGCGGACTGCGAAGCGGTGTAGGAGTTCGAACCCGCCGTGTGGTGGACGAGACCGAGCTGCAACGTGCGCGCGTAGCTCGGTGGGGCGCGACGGATCGCCTCGTTCGCTCCCCAGGCGAGCCGCGAGACAATCGGCGGCGAGCCCGTCATCGACACACGCCGCAGCGGGATCCGCTGCTCCGGGCTCTCGACGAAGTACGCGCGCAGGCGGGTCACGCGTCCGTGCAGCCGGTACGCGATCCGATCCGATGCGCCCACCCAGTACGGATTGCCGAGCCGCCAGCCGTGTGAGGCCTGCGCCTCGGCCGTTCCGTCGTCGGGCACATCTTCCGCCTCGGAGGCGGCACGGCGCCAACCACTCCAACCGCCGTGCAGGGTGCGCGTGCGGAACTCGACCGACCCCGAACCGCGCCAGTGCAAGCCGACCATGTCGAAGCGCGACGGCGGTGCCGCCGCAAGCGTGCGCTCGCCGTGCAGCGGCACCTCGCGCATCGTCAGCGAGACTTCGCCGAAGGCCGCGGCGGGCGCGGCAAGGAAGACGAGTGTTGCTGCGAGAGCGATCTTCATGACGGCGGCGACCCTCCTCAAGGGTGCCTGCGCCGCCTGTCGGCCTCAAGCCCGCTGATAGAATCCTTACGAGTTGAAGAGCGCCATTTTGCGGGGACTTTTTCTCCTCGGAGCGTTCGTGGCGTTCGCTTCACCGGCCGCTGCAGCGACACCGCGCGTCCTCGCGATCCATTTCGACGCGGACGTCAACCCGGTGACGCAGAACTACGTCTGCCACCAGCTCAAGCAGGCGTCGAAGCACCACTACGACGCCGCCGTGATCGTCCTGAACACTCCGGGCGGCCTGCTGCAGTCGAAGGACAAGATCGTCCTCTGCGAGCTGAGCGCGAAGGTGCCGGTGCTCGTCTGGGTCGGGCCGAACGGCTCGTTCGCCGGCTCGGCCGGCGTCTGGATCGCCGAGGCGGCCGACTACCTGGCCATGGCGCCGGAGACGAACATCGGCTCCTCGACCCCGATCGACTCCAGCGGCGGGAACATCGACTCGGATCTGCGTCGCAAGCTGATCAACCACGAAGCCGCATCGCTCCGCGCGCTCGCGCAGAGCCACGGGCGCAACGCCAAGTGGGCGGACCGCGCCGTCCGCGTGGCCACCAATGCGACCGCGCAGGAAGCGCTGAGCATGAACGTCATCGACGGCGTCGCCTCGACGCTGCCGGCTGTGCTGCGGCAGTCCGACGGCGTCAAGACGAAGCCGCGCGGCTACGTCTTGCACCTCGCCGGTGCGCAGATCCACGACGTGCACCCGAGCTTCTTCACGCGCCTCCTGAACACGCTGATCGACCCGAACATCCTCACGCTGCTCTTCCTCGCAGGCCTCGCCGGGATCGGCTACGAGATCTTCCACCCGGGCGTCGTATTACCCGGGGCGCTCGGCCTCGTCGCCTTGATCACCGCGCTGTTCGGCTTCTCGGTGCTGCCCGTCAGCTGGGCGGGCGTGATCCTGCTGCTCGCGGGCGTCGGCCTGCTCGTGGTGGACGTGCACGTCACCTCGCACGGCGCCTTAACCGTGGCGGGGCTGATCTGCCTCGCGGTCGGCGCGATCATGCTGTTCCAGAACGCCCCTGCGCCGTACCACACGTCGAAGCCGCTGGTGATCACCATCGCGGTCGTGCTCGGCTCCGTGTGGGCATTCGCCGTCGGCAAGGCCTGGCAGGTGCGGCACAAGCCGGTCGAGGTCGCACCGGAGATGATCGCCGGCGCGGTCGGCGAGGTGCGCCGCGGCGGACTGGTGTTCGTCAACGGTGAGCTCTGGCAGGCACGGGCTGCGGGAGGCGAGCCGCTGCGGCCGGGGGAGCGTGTCCGCGTCGAGTCGCTCGACGGTCTCACGCTTACGGTGCATCCTGAGACATAGGATCACCCCATGAGCGCCGCCCTCGTCATCATCGGGATCCTGCTGTTCCTGATCGTCCTGTTTCTCTTCTCGGCGATCAAGGTGGCGCGCGAGTACGAGCGCGGGATCATCTTCCGGCTCGGCCGGCTCCTGCCACAGCCGAAGGGCCCAGGCCTCTTCATCCTGATTCCGGTCGTCGACCGGATGGTGAAGGTCGACCTGCGGACGATCACATTGACCGTGCCGCCGCAGGAAGTGATCACGAAGGACAACGTGCCGGTGCGCGTCAACGCGGTTGCGTACTTCCGCATCGTCGATCCGAAGGCTGCAATCGTGCAGATCGAGAACTTCATGGTCGCGACGTCGCAGATCGCGCAGACGACCTTGCGGTCGGTCCTCGGGCAACACCAGCTTGACGAGCTGCTGTCCGAGCGAGAGAAGATCAACGGGATCCTGCAGGGCATCATCGACGAGTCGACCGCGCCCTGGGGAATCAAGGTCTCGATCGTCGAGGTGAAGGACGTCGAGATCCCGAGCGGGATGCAGCGCGCGATGGCCCGCCAGGCAGAAGCCGAGCGCGAGCGGCGAGCGAAGATCATCAACTCCGAGGGCGAGTTCCAGGCGGCCGAACGACTCAAGGACGCGGCGCGTGTGATCGCCGAGGAACCGACGGCGCTGCAGCTCCGCTACCTGCAGACGCTGCTGGAGCTGGGCTCGTCGCAGGCGACGACGATCGTCTTCCCGGTCGACCTGATTCGGCCCTTCGTCCCGAAGGCAGACGGCGCGAGCTGAGCGGCGAGCTTCGCCGCGAACCCGAGTCGGGCCGCGTCGCCGTGATCGCTCCCGGCCGCGCCAAGCGTCCCGGGGCGGCGCAAGCCGCGCTCGAGGAGCCCACCCCCGAGGAGCTCGAGACCTGCCCCTTCTGCGCCGGCCACGAGGACATGACGCCTCCGCAGACGCTCGTCCTCCCGGAACAGGGCGACTGGCGCGTTCGGGTCGTCCCCAATCTTTACCCGGCGCTCGAACACCAGGAAGTCGTCGTGCACAGCCGTCGGCACGTGCGCTCCCTCGCCGAGCTCGAGGATGACGAACCGGAGCTGATCGCCGAAGCGTGGCAGCGGCGCGCCGCCGCGGTTCCCGGCTACCTGTACGCCCTCGTCAACGAGGGCCGCGAGGCCGGGTCCAGCCTGCCGCATTCGCACTCGCAGCTCGTGTGGCTGCCCGAACCGCCGACCTCACAGGCGCGGCCGCGACTGGAGAGCTTCTTGGCGCAGGACGGGCTCATCGCCGGCTGCCCGTGGGCGAGCCGGCTGCCCTACGAAACGGTGATCGCTCCCGCCGAGCCTGACCCTGCCGGCCTCCAGAGCGCGCTGCTGGGCGCGGCGGTGCGGCTGCTCGCAGAGATCGTGCGTCGGCTGCACACCGTCGAGGGCCCGGTACCGCTCAACGTGTGGCTCGAGCATGACGCGCATGACTGGCGCATCGTGCTGCTCCCGCGCCTAACCGTCCTCGCCGGCCTGGAGCTCGGCGCGGGGATCTTCGTGAACACGTTGCCGCCCGAGGAGGCGGCCCGTCGGCTGGCCGGCTAGCCGTCGAGAACCGGAGCCGCAGGCGGTTCGGTGGCCACCTCGCGGAAGCGCCGGGCCGCATCGATCGCGGCGCCGAGATTGAGACCCTTGTCCTTCGCCTGCTTGATCAGCATCACGGTCTCGAGCGCGTCGATGTCGTAGATCCGCTGCTTCTTGCCTTTCGTCGGGATCTGAGCCTTGTTCGTCCAGTAATCGAGCTGCATCTTCGAGATGCCGGCGATCTGGCAGACCTGGCCGAGGTACAGCTCCACCTTGCCGAGATGCTCGGCGAGGTCGATCGGCTCGAGGAGGTCTACCTGTCGAATGGGTGCCATGTCTTTCTCGTCTCCCTCTGCAGCAGTGGTACCACTCGTTTCAAAGGTATACAGCTCTCGTTCCTTATAGGGAAGGGGTTTCTTCAAAATCTCCCCCATTCGGGGCAGCTATTTCCGAAGGTTTGTGGCAAGAGGCTACGCCTCTGAGGGACCGGCACCGTTCGACTCCAGAGCCGCTTCGGCCTTGTCGTCGGCCGACTCGACAACCGGGGCGAGGCTGGAGACGTGCTCGCCCTCGCGGAGGCGCATCACGATCACGCCCTGGGTCGCGCGACCCGAGCGCTTGATGTCGTCGACGGCCATCCGGATCACGGTGCCGCCGTCCGAGATCAGCATCACCTGATAGCCGTCCCGCACGACGCGTGAGCCCGCGAGCTGGCCCTTCGTCTCGGTCAGCTGGACGGTCTTCACGCCCATGCCGCCCCGGCCTTTGACCGGATACTCCGAGACGCGCGTTCGCTTGCCGTAGCCGTTCTCCGTCACGACGAGGACGTCGGCGTCGTCGTGCGCGATGTTCACCGCGATCACCTCGTCCTCGGCGCGCAGCCTCATTCCCTGCACACCGGAGGCGTCGCGGCCCATCGCCCGCACATCGGTCTCGTGGAAGCGGATCGCCTGGCCCTTGCGAGAAACCATCAGGACGTCGTCGTTACCCGACGAGTGGCGAACGCCGACTAGCTCGTCGCCCGCGCGCATCTTGATCGCGATGATCCCGTCGGAACGCAGCGGCGTGTTGTAGGCGGCCAGCTTCGTCTTCTTGACGACGCCTTTCTTCGTGGCGAAGACGAGGTACTCCGCTTCCTCGAAGTTGCGCGTCTGGATGACGGCGCGCACCTGCTCTTCCTGGCGGAACGGCAACAGGTTCTGGATTGCGCGGCCCTTCGACTGCCGCGAGCCGAGCGGCAGCTCGTGGACCTTGAGGCGGTAGACCTTGCCGACGTTGGTGAAGAAGAGGATGTAGTCGTGCGTCGACGCAACGAAGAGGTGCTCGATGTAGTCCTCGTCCTTGAGATCCATCCCCATCACGCCGATGCCGCCACGCCGCTGCTCGCGATACGTCGTCACCGGTAGCCGCTTGATGTAGTTGGAGCGCGTGATCGCGATCACCATGTCCTCTTCCGCGATCAGGTCCTCGAGCTCGAGCTCGTCTTCCGCCTGGACGATCTCGGTCCGGCGGTCGTCGGACTTGCCGTAGATCTGATTCAGCTCAGTGAGCTCTTCCTTGATCACGCCGTCGATGCGAGCTGGGTCGCCGAGGATCGCACGCAGCTCGGCGATGCGCTCCTGCAGATCGTCGTACTCCGTCTGGATCTCGTCCCGCGCGAGCTTCGTCAGCCGCGACAGCCGCAGGTCGAGGATCGCCTGAGCCTGGATCTCGGAGAGCTCGAAGGTGCTCATCAGGCCCTCGCGCGCCGCGTCGGTGTCATCGGCGGCACGGATCAGCGCGATCACCGCGTCGAGGTGGTCGAGTGCCTTGAGGTAGCCCTCGAGGACGTGGGCGCGCTTCTCCGCCTGGCGCAGCTCGTACTTCGACCGGCGTGTGACGACCTCGCGCTGGTAGTCGAGGTAGTGCCGGATCAGCTCCAGCAGGGAGAGCGTCTTCGGCACCCCTTCGACGAGCGCGACCGCGTTGTATCCGAAGGTCGTCTGCAACGGCGTCAGCTTGAAGAGCTTGTTCAGCGCCACCTGTGGAACGGCCTCGCGCTTCAGCTCGACGTAGATGCGCATGCCCTCCTTGTCCGAGTGGTCCTGCAGGGCCTCGTCGGACATCGGCACCTCTGTGAGCTTCCCCGCCTTGACGAGGTCAGCGATCTTCTCGATCACGCCACCTTCGCCGGCCTTGCGCACGCCGTACGGGAGCTCGGTGATGATGATCGCGCTCTTGCCGCCGCGCAGCTGCTCGATGTGCGCGCGGCCGCGCACGGTGATGCGGCCGCGGCCTGAGCGGTACGCGTCGCGGATGCCGCCGCGACCGACGATCGAGCCGCCGGTCGGAAAGTCGGGCCCCTTCACGTACTTCGACAGCCGCTCGACATCGATCGAGGGGTCGTCGATCATCGCGTTGATCGCCTCGACCACCTCCGCGAGGTTGTGCGGCGGGATATTCGTCGCCATGCCGACCGCGATGCCGGACGAGCCGTTGACGAGGAGATTGGGGAAACGCGCCGGCAGCACCGACGGCTCGCGACGCGACTCGTCGTAGTTCGGCTGGAAATCGACGGTGTCGGCGTCGATGTCCCGCAGCAACTCGGTCGCAATCCGCGAAAGCCGCGCTTCGCTGTAGCGCATCGCCGCCGGCGGGTCGCCGTCGATCGAGCCGAAGTAGCCCTGCCCGTCAACCAGCGGATACCGAAGCGAGAAGGGCTGCCCCATCCGAACGAGCGCGTCGTAGATCGCGGCGTCGCCGTGCGGGTGGTAGTTGCCCATCACGTCACCGACGACGCGTGCGGACTTGCGCGTGGGCCGGTTCGGCTGCAGCCCTGCCTCGTGCATCGCGTACAGGACCCGCCGGTGCACAGGCTTGAGCCCGTCGCGCACATCCGGGAGCGCGCGGCTGACGATCACGCTCATCGCGTAATCGAGGAAGCTGGTGCGAACCTCCTGGTCGAGCTCGCGCGTCTCGACGCGCCCGCTGCCGAGCGGTTCCGGCGTCAGGTCAGACATCGAGATTCTTGACTTCGAGCGCGTTCTGCTCGATGAAGACTCGCCGCGGCTCGACCTCGTCGCCCATCAGGCGCGAGAACCACAGATCTGCGGCGGCCGCATCCTCGACGTCGACGCGAACCAGCAGCCGGCGCGCAGGATCCATCGTCGTCGCCCAGAGCTCGGATGAATTCATCTCGCCGAGGCCCTTGTAACGCGTGATCTGAATCCCGCTCTTCGCCAACGTCAAGGCAGCGCCGCGCAGCTCCTCGAATGTGAACGCGTCAACCGATTGCTTGCCGTACTTGAGCGTGAACGGAGGCAGGCCGCCGATGATGTCTCCGAGCTTCGCGTACGTCTTGCGCACACGATCGTAGATCGGCGACGCGAAGAGCTCGGCCGGGACGACGACGTTCTGCATCGCACTGGTCTCGACCTCGGTCACGCGCACATGCAGCGCTTCCCCGTCGACCTCGGGCTCGAGTTTGAAGCCATTCGGGCCGGCACCGTTGATCGCCTTCACGGCATCGCCGGCCGAACTGGCGCCGGATTCGACGAGCCGGTGGGAAAGGACGAAGTCGGCCGCTTGGTGGCCGAAATCGGAGCGCAGCCTTGCCGCCCACCCGACGTACTCCGTGAGCGTCCGCGCGAACCGCGCGTAGCGCGCCTCCGTGAACTTCACGGCCGCGTTGTCTCGCCCCTCGATCTCGAGGTCGCCGAAGCGCTCACGCACGAGCAGCTCCTCCAGCTGAGAGTCCTTCTCGAGGTAGTTCTGCTGGTTCCCGAGCCGCGCCAGGTAGAGCGGCGGCACCGCGATGTAGACGTGGCCGCGCTCGAACAGCTCGGGCATGTGCCGGTACAGGAAGGTCAGCACGAGCGTGCGGATGTGCGCGCCGTCCACGTCGGCGTCGGTCATGACGATGATCCGGTGGTAGCGGAGCTTCGCAATGTCGAACTCCTCGCCGATGCCGGTGCCGATCACCTGCACGAGCAGCTGCACCTCGGTGTTGGAGAGGACCTTGTCGATCCGGTTCTTCTCGGAGTTGATGATCTTCCCGCGCAGCGGCAGGATCGCCTGGTTCGACTTGTCGCGTGCGTCCTTCGCGGCGCCGCCGGCCGAGTTGCCTTCGACGATGAACATCTCGGCGAGCTCCGGGTCGCGCACCTGGCAGTCGGCGAACTTCTTCGCGATCTCACCCCCGAAGGCGCCCTTGCGCCGTGTGAGGTCACGCGCCTTGCGCGCCGCCTGTCGGGCACGCGCGGCCGAGATCGCCTTCGTGATGATCTGCTTCGCGTCGGTCGGGTTCTCCTCGAGAAACTCCGACAGCTTCGAGTTCACGGTCGACTCGACGAAGCCCTTCACCCACGGATTGCCGAGCTTGGTCTTCGTCTGACCCTCGAACTGCGGGTCCTGCAGCTTCAGGGAGACGACGGCCGCGAGCCCTTCGCGCACGTCGTCGCCCTCGAGGTTCTCCTCCTTCTCCTTCAGCAGCCCCATGTCGCGCGCGACCTTGTTCAGCGTCCGGGTCAACGCCGCGTTGAAGCCGGAGAGGTGCGAGCCGCCCTCGTGCGTGTTGATGTTGTTGGCGAACGTGTAGACGGACTCCTGGTACGACGCGTTCCACTGCATCGCGACCTCGATGTTGCCACCTTGCTCGTTCTCGCCCTCGAAGAACACGATCCGCTTGTGGATGCCGTCCTTCGTCGAGTTGACGTGCGCCACGAAGTCGCGGATGCCACCCTCGTAGTGGAACTCGACCGTCTCGCCGCCGGCGCGCTCGTCCGTCAGGACGATGCGCAGCCCGCGCGTGAGGAACGCCGTCTCGCGCAGCCGCTGCTGCAGCGTCTCGGCGGAGAACTCGACCTCATCGAAGATTTCCGCGTCGGGGAGGAACATGATCGTCGTGCCCGTGTCGCCCTTGTCCGCCTTGCCGGCGACGCCGACGTCGCCGTTCGGAGCGCCGCGCGTGAACTCCTGCCGGTAGACCTTGCCGCCGCGGCGAACCTCCGCGATCAGCCATTCGGACAACGCGTTGACCACCGATACGCCGACGCCGTGCAAACCGCCCGAAACCTTGTACGCCGCGTCCTCGCCGCCGAACTTGCCGCCGGCGTGCAGCTTCGTCAGCACGACCGTCAGCGCGGACATGCCCTGGTCGGCCATCTGGTCGACGGGGATGCCCGACCCGTAGTCCCGGACCGTTACGGAGTTGTCGGGATGAAGCGTGACTTCGATCTTCTCGTTGCGCCCCGCAAGGGCCTCGTCGACGCTGTTGTCGACGACTTCGTAGACGAGGTGGTGGAGGCCGCGGGCGCCCGTCGAGCCGATGTACATGCCCGGTCGCAGACGGACCGGCTCGAGCCCCTCGAGAACGGTGATGTCCTTTGCGGTATAAGTGGCTTCAGTCATGAAAAAAGCCCTGCAAATTCGCTACTTGCGGGCACCTCGAATTCTACCAGAACGAGCGGTCGTTAGACGCCTTCGCGAGGCTCAACGCGGCGGCTTTTGCGACCACTTTGCGGAGGTCTTCGTCACGAATCACTCGTACGAGTGAGTCAGCTTCCGCGACGTGCTCCGGACCGGGCTCGACGACCTCCCGGCGAGTGTCTTCGGCGAGTGTCTCATCGGGCTCCGGAATCGGTCCCGGAGCAAACGCGAGCCGCGGCGGAGCGAGCTCCCCGAGCCTGCTTCGAATCTCCTCGGCGCGGCTCTTGAGCTCGAACGCCCAGATCGAATCCGTCGTGTGGACGTGCAGCGTTCCATCCCGCGCGAGCCGCGCCGGCCACGCGTTGCGCGCGATCACCGCACCGACCGCGGCGGGCCATGCCTCGACCACCGGCGCCATTCCCTCCGCCGGGCCGAACCGCCGCAGCTCACGCCGGACCGCATCACCGACGGGCTCCATCAGGCGGCCTGCACCAGCCCGGGAGTGACCTCGAGCAGCTGAGCCGGCTCGAGCGGCAGGGACGACGCCTGCGTCGCGGTCACGAGCGTCTGGCCCGCGCCCTGCACCCGTTCGGCCAGCACGCGGCGGCGATTCGGGTCGAGCTCGGAGAGGACGTCGTCGAGCAGGAGGAGCGGCGCGAACCCGCGGCGCTGGGCGATCAGCTCCGCCTCGGCGAGTAGGAGGGCGAGCACGGTCAGACGCTGCTCCCCTTGCGAGCCGAAGTTGCGCAAGTCCCGGGTGCCGCTCGTCAGGACGATGTCGTCCAGGTGCGGACCGAGGCCGGTCGAGCCCCGTTCGAGATCCCTCTCGAGCCGCGCTTCCAGTGCGTCGACCGTCGGCGGTTCTCCGTCATAGGTCATGCGCGTAGCGGGCAGCCCCAGCTCCTCGGCACGCTCCGCGAACCCCGGCGCGAGCAAGGCGAGCACTTCGCCGCGCGCCTCGACGAGCTGGCGCCCGAGCGTCGCGACCTGTTCCGTCCACGGCGTGAGCCCATCGCGCTGGGAAACGCCGACCGCGACGCGACGTAACGACGCGTTGCGCTGCGCGACTGCGGCCGCGTACTCCGTCGAGAGCTGCGCGCGTGCAGGCGCAAGACGTCCGAGTACGCGGTCGAAGTACGCGCGGCGCACGGCCGGGCCGCCCTTGACGACCGCAAGGCGGTCAGGTGTGAAGACGAGCGTCGCCACCTCGGAGCGCAACTGCTCGGCCGCGCGCAGGGGCGCCCCGTTCAGCTTGGCGCGCTTCCCCTCGCCGACCTCGACTGACACCTCGAGCTCGACTCCACTCCCACCTCGGTTGCCTTTCAAGGCAATCCGTCCGGAGCGTTCGCCGAAACGCACGAGCTGCGCGTCCGCACGCGTGCGCGGGGAGAATCCCTGCGTCCCAACGTGCAGCGACTCGAGCAGGTTCGTCTTGCCGGCGCCGTTCGGTCCGACGACGAGGACGAGTCCCGGCTCGAGATCGAGGTCGAGCCGCGCGTACGACCGGATGTTCCTGAGCGAGACCGTGCTGACGATCAGGCGCTAGCCGGGCAGGCGGATCGGCATGATCAGATACGTCGGGTCGTCCTCGCCGCCGTCGATCACGGCGGGACGCAACGGCGAGATCAGCTTCAGCCGGATGTCGTCCGCGGAGATCGACTCGATCCCCTCACGCAGGAACTCCGCGTTGAAGCCGATCTCCATCGCTTCACCGGAGAACTGCACCGGCAGCGACTCCTTCGCTTCCCCCACGTCCTGCGTGCGGGCGAAGACGGTCAACTCACCCTCGGCGAAGCGCAGCTGGATCGGAGACGTGCGTTGCACCATCACGCCGACGCGGCGGACAACGTCGAGCAACTCATTCCGGGGCAGTGTCAGCTCGTGCTCGAACGTCTCGGGTAGAAGCTGCTTGTAGTTGGGGAACTGTCCGTCGATTCGCCGCGTCGTCAGCCAAACGTCCTCAGCGGCGAACACGACCTGGTTCTCGTGCACGCCAAGCTCGATCGTGTCACCCGACTGCGCGATGCGCGCGAGCTCGGCGAGCGCACGCGCGGGGATGATCGCCTCGAGCTCTGGGACGTCTCCCGAGAGCTCCGTCTCCTTCACCGACAGGCGGTACGAGTCTGTCGCCGCCATCACGATCTTCCCCGGTTCGAAGCGGACGAGGATCCCGGTCAGCACCGGTCGCGACTCGTCACGCGACGCCGAGCGCGCGACTCGCGAGACGGTGTCGAGCAGCGACTCTCGCTCAACAGTGAATGTCCCGACCGTGTCGAGGTCGGGCAGCCGCGGGAAGTCCTCGGCCGCGTACGTGTGGAGGCTCGAGCTCGACGCACCCGACGTGATGCGAACAACGCTTTCGTCGGCGCGGTGCTCGATCGTCACCTCGCTGTCTGGAAGCAGTCGCACGAGATCCACCAGCAGACGACCCGGCACGACCACCGCACCGTCCCCCTCCACCTGCGCATCGAGCGACGAGCGCAGCGACAGCTCCATGTCCGTCGCCGCCAAGTGGAGCCGGCCGGCCTCTGCGCGCAACAGCACGCCGGAGAGGATCTGGACGCTCGCGCGAGTCGATACCGCCCTCGCGACCACACCGAGCTTCTGCGCGAGCTCGTCGCGCCGGCAAACGACTTTCATCCCCGTCCCCACAATGGTGTTGCTTTCAATCATTTAAGAAACCTCGTTGTAGTCGTAGGGGGTGTGGACGTCGTGGAGGAGGCCCTGGTCCCCGGTGGTTGAGCCATTCTCGCAGGGGACGCAGATGGTGGAAAGAGTGGTCGTTTCAACAGGCACGAGCCCTCAGCGGACCTGTTTCACACGAGCGGTCAATTCTTGAACAAGGTTGTAGACAGATCTGTCCTCACGGATCAGGCGGGCGATCTTGGACGTCGCGTGGATCACGGTGGTGTGGTCGCGGCCGCCGAATTCCTTGCCGATCTTGGGTAGCGACGAGTCCGTCAGTTCGCGTGAGAGGTACATCGCGACCTGGCGGGGATAGACGATGTTTTGGGAGCGCCTGTCGCCACAGAGCTCGTCCATCGAGAGCTGGAAGCGCTCCGAGACGAGCTCCTGGATTCGCCGGATCGACACCTCTGCCGCCTCCCCTTGTGGGAAGACGTCCTTGAGGACGTCCTCGGCGAGCTCGACGGAGAGGGCTCGTCCTGTCAGCGAGGAGAAAGCGACGACGCGCGTCAGCGCGCCTTCGAGCTCGCGGATGTTGGTCGAGATCCGCGAGGCGATGAACGACAGGACCTGCGGGTCGGCGACGTGAATTCCGTCCGTCTTGACCTTCTTGCGCAGGATCGCGATGCGCGTCTCGAGGTCGGGTGGCTGCACGTCGGTGATCAGCCCCCACTCGAACCGGGAGCGCAACCGCTCCTCGAGCGTCGCGATCTCACGCGGTGGCCGGTCAGAGGACATGACGATCTGGGAGCCGGCCTCATAGAGGGAGTTGAAGGTGTGGAAGAACTCCTCCTGGATCCGCTCCTTGTGCTCGAAGAACTGCACGTCGTCGACGAGCAGCAGGTCATAGGTGCGGTAGCGCTGCTTGAAGCCCTCGATCCGCTTGTCGCGCAGCGAGTTGATGAAGTCGTTCATGAACGTCTCGCTGGTCACGTAGCGCACCGAGAGGTCGCTCGAGTGCTCGCCGACGTACTGCGCGATCGCCTGCATCAGGTGCGTCTTGCCGAGCCCCGTGCCGCCGTAGATGAACAGCGGGTTGTACGCCTGCGCCGGCGCCTCCGCGACGGCCAGTGCCGCGGCGTGGGCGAACCGGTTCGACGACCCGATTACGAAGAGGTCGAACGTGTACTTCGGGTTCATCCCGGCGTCTACCGCGCCGGCCGCACTGCGCTTCGGCAGCGCCTCCGTCGGCAGTGGCGTATCGATGGGCATGCGCTCCAGGACGGAAAGCGCGACCCGGCGCTCCTGTCCCGTGACGTCGCGGACGGCGGCGCCGATCAGGCCGAGGAAATGGCCCTCGATCCACTCGCGTGTGAAGTCGTTGGGGACGCCGAGGATGAAGGCGTCGTCGGAGAGCTCGGCGCCCTCCGCCTCGGCGAACCAGGTGCGGTATGTGGTCTCGTTGAGGGCCCCCTTGAGCCGACCGGCAACCTCGTTCCACAGGGTCTCCGCAGTCAGCTCAATTGGGCGATCCACGCCGCGTTACCACTCCTCTCCGCCTCGGGGGAGCGGCGAGCATACCAGCGTGTCCACAGACCTACAACGCGTGGAAACTGGGGAAGAAATTCAGCGGATTTGCAGGGATTTCCCCCACTCCACACGACTCTCCACACCTGTGGAGGAAGCGTGACCGTTCGTCACATTTGGAGGCACTTCGCACACCCTCGGGTGTGGATAACTCTGTGCACCAATGCTCATCTATACTGGCGCGGCCACAGCTCCTTTTTGGAGCAATTTCCTCCCTCTTCGACCTCGTGAAACGGACGTATCAGCCCAACGTGCGCCGGCGGAAGCGCCGGCACGGTTTCCGCGCTCGCATGGCGACGCGGGCAGGTCGCGCGATCCTGAAGCGCCGCCGCGCGAAGGGCCGGAAGCGTCTTTCCGCGTAGAGCGCAGTGCAGCGCCGGCACCGCCTGTCTCGCTCGCGAGACTTCGACGCCGTCTACCGGCAGGGACGGTCGACGTCCACGCGCTTCCTCGTCCTCTACTGGTTCGACCGTGAGGACGATCCCGGCGAGCCGCGCCTCGGGCTCGCGGTGCCGAAGGCGGCCGGAAACGCCGTCGCGCGGAACCGGATCAAGCGGCAGCTGCGCGAGCTCTGGCGCGCCCGCCTCGAGAGCGTTCCGGGCGGGCGAGACTACGTGTTGATCGCCAAGCCGGGCCTCCCCGAGGCGGTCGCTGCGAACGGATTCGACTGGCTCAGCGCGCGCGTCGACGAAGTGCTGACGAAGGCGGCGGCGTGAGGCGTCGCTTACGATGCCGACCTCGTCTGTGCCGCTGTCCGAGAGCGCTCGAATCGGAGCTTCCATCGTGAGGTACGTGGGTATCGCCGCCGTCTGGGCATACCGGGTGACGCTGCGCCCGTTCCTTGGGGCCGGCAGTTGCAAGTACCACCCGTCCTGCTCGCAGTACGCGATCGACGCCTACAAGGAGTTCGGGCTGTTCAAGGGAACCGTCCTCGCCGCGTGGCGGTTGCTCCGCTGCAACCCGTGGAGCCGCGGCGGCGTCGACTACGCGCGCGACCAGAAGGTGTTCTCGTGACGCTCGTCTACCTGCTCGAGCCGCTCGAGCACCTCCTGCGACACGTCCTCAACGGCCTCCATTCGGTCGGGCTGCCGTGGGCGTGGTCGATTGTCGGGCTGACGCTGATCGTGCGTGTCCTGCTCGTGCCGCTGACGGTGAAGCAGATCCACGGGATGCAGAACATGCAGGCGCACGCGCCGGCGATGAAGGAGCTGCAGCGGAAGTACAAAGGCGACCGCCAGAAGCTCAACGAAGAGCTGATGAAGTTCTACAAGGAGAAGAACATCAACCCGGCCTCGTCGTGCCTGCCGCTGGTCGCGCAGATCCCGATCTTCATCGGGCTCTTCTACACGCTGAGAACTTTCTCGAAGCACCCACCTGCCGGCGACCTGTCGTGGCTGCACTTCGTGCCGAACATCGCGCAGCACGCCAACAAGCACTGGTCCGGCTTCGTCCTGCTCGCGATCTACGTGCTGAGCCAGCTGGCGTCGACGTACTTCATGTCGGGGACGATGCAGCAGTCGCAGCGGGTCCTCATGATGATCCTGCCGTTCGTCTTCATCCCCGTGATCGTGCGTTTCCCGACCGGGCTCGTCCTCTACTGGATGACGACGAACCTCTGGACCGTCGGGCAGGGGTTGATCACGCGCCGACTGATCCCGAAGGTCGCCCCGCCGGGAGGCGGGGGCGGCAGCAGCGGGCCTAGGCGTTCGTCGCGAACGCCGCCGAAGAGTTCGCCTGATGGTGGCGCGGACGCCGCGGCCCAGGCGCCGACATCCCAGTCGAAACCCAGCGGTCCGCCGCGGAAGGTCAAGCGAAAGAAGAAAGCACGCCGTTGATGGATCTCCAGGTCGAGGCCAGCGGGGAGACCGTCGGCGAGGCCAAGTGGTCGGCGCTCCGTGAGCTCGAGCGCCAGCGACCGGGGTTGGACAAGTCGGCGGTGCGCTTCCAGGTCGTGTCGGAAGGCGAGCGTGGTCTGCTCGGCGTCGGCTTCACGCCGGCCCGCGTCATCGCGACGGTCTCCGCCGACACAGCTGTGGTCGTCGAGCGCGCGACTCCTGCGGCGGACGAGAGCGATCTGGGCGCCGAGGCCCGCGAGCTCGTCGAACGGATCGTCGACGGGATCGGCGTCAACGCCCAGGTCGACCTCGACGAGGACGACGAGACGATCACCGTCTCATGCAGCGGGCCCGACCTCGGAATGCTGATCGGCCGCCACGGACAGACGATCGACGCGATCCAGTACTTGGCGAACGCGGCGATGTATCGCGGACATGTGGAGGAGCGCAAAGAGGTCGTCGTCGATGCGGCGGGTTACCGCGCGCGTCGCCGTGCGTCGCTCGAGGCTCTCGCCGTGCGGTCGGCGGAGCGAGCGGTGGCGAACGGCGAACCGGTCGAGCTCGAGCCGATGACGGCCGTAGAGCGCAAGGTCGTGCACCTGCGCCTGAAGGAGTTCGACGGCGTCGAGACGACGAGCGAGGGCACCGAGCCCAACCGGTTCGTCGTCATCAGCCCCGTTGCTTGAGGACTGGCTCCGAGCTCTCGTCGCGACACCCGGCCTGACCGCGATCCGCGACCTTGCGGAAGCGCGCCGCGTCCTGCTCGACGATTCGCTGCGCGGCGTGGAGGTCGTCCGTCCATTGGCAGGTCCGATCGTCGACGTCGGGTCGGGCGGTGGTGTGCCGGGGATCCCTCTCGCTGCCTCGCTTCCCGAGCGCGGTGTCTGGCTGCTCGAAGCGAATGGCCGCAAGTGCGAGTTCCTGCGCGAGTGGGCGCCGCCCAACGCGCAGGTTGTCCATGGTCGCGCAGAGGAGCAGGACACCGACGTGTTCGGAGTCGCGGTCGCAAAGGCGCTCGCGCCGCCGCCGGTTGCGGCGGAGTGGTGCCTGCCGCTCGTCTGTCCAGGCGGTGCCGTCGTGCTCTGGGTTGGGCGGTCGGCGGACACGGAGCGGGTCGCGCGCGTCGCCCGGCTGCTCGGCGGCGAGCTGGTCGAAGAAGCCGACGGACTGCTGCTTTTGCGCAAGCTGGAGCCAACTCCGGCCGGGTTTCCGCGCAGGACCGGTGTGGCGCGTAAGCGTCCGTTGGGCTGAGTACTCTGGCGACGTGGCGAAGGTCTACGCACTGGCGAACCAAAAGGGGGGCGTGGGCAAGACGACGACCGCGATCAATCTGGCCGCCTGCCTGGCGGAGGCCGGCGAGCGGGCCCTCGTGATCGACCTCGATCCGCAGGCGAATGCGACGTCCGGGTTGGGCGAGCGGGCGAACGGAACGTCCACCTACGACCTCCTCGACGGGGCGTCGCTACAGGAGCTCGCGAAGCCGACGCGCTTTCCGAACCTCCACCTGGTCCCCGCGAAGCCGGACCTGGCCGGCGCGACCGTCGAGCTGACGCGCCACGGCGACGGCGAGACGTACCTGCGCCACGCACTCGCGTCGGGTGCCGAGCAGTACTCGTTTGTCTTCCTCGACTGTCCGCCGTCGTTCGGTCCGCTGACCGTGAACGCGCTGGCGGCGGCCGACCGGGTGCTGATCCCCGTGCAGGCGGAGTACTACGCGCTCGAGGGTCTCTCGCAGCTCGTGCAGTCGATCAACCTCGTGAAGATGCGGCTTAACCCGCGCCTCGCCGTGGGCGGCGTGCTGTTGACGATGGTCGACGGGCGCACGCGCCTCTCCGCCGATGTCGAGGCCGAGGTGCGACGCCACTTTGGCGAGCTGGTCTTTACGACCACTGTGCCGCGGTCGGTGCGTCTCGCGGAGGCGCCGAGCCACGGTCTCCCCGTAATTGCGTACGACCGTCGCTCGCGCGGCGCGGACGCCTACTGGAAGGTGGCGATGGAGCTTGTCGAGCGTGCCTGAAAGGCGGGGCCTCGGTCGGGGCCTCGAAGTCCTGCTGGGGGGAGCCGGCCCCACCGAGCTCGCGGAGTTGCCCGTCGACGCGATCCACCCGAACCCGCGTCAGCCTCGCCACAAGTTCGATTCGCAGGCCGGAGCCGGTCTTGCCGACTCGGTGCGCGCTCAGGGAGTCGTGCAGCCGGTGCTCGTCCGCCCGCGTGTCGCCGGCGGCTATGAGCTGATCGCCGGCGAGCGGCGCTGGCGCGCCGCACGTGACGCGAAGCTGAAAACGGTGCCGGCCGTAGTGCGGGAGGCGGACGACCGGGACTCGCTCCTGCTCGGGCTGGTGGAGAACATCGCGCGCGAGGATCTCTCTCCGGTCGAAGAAGCGCGCGCGTTTGCCGTAGCGCTCGACGAGTTCGGGCTGGCACTGGGCGAGCTGGCAGAGCAGGTCGGCAAGTCGAAGCCCGCTGTGTCGAATCGCGTGCGCCTGCTCGAGCTTCCCGAGGACGTGCTCAAGATGCTCGAGCGCGGCCAGCTCACGGAAGGCCACGCGCGCGCGGTGCTTGCGGTTCCGGATCACGAGGGCCGCCGGGCGCTCGCGCGGAAGATCGTCCAGAAGGGGATGTCCGTGCGCGCAGCGGAGCGGGCGGCGCGCTGGGCCGGCGCGAAGACGAAGCAGCGGCGCCAGCAGGCAAAGCTCGACCCGGCGCTGGTCGCGCGCGCGAAGAAGGCGGCGGATCGCATCACCGGCTTCTCGAGCCGGGTCGTCTCGAACCGCCTCGAGGTCTCGTTCGCGGATGAGACCGAACTGGAGGAGCTGGTCGAAGCCTTGGAGCGGGCTGCGAAGTAGCCGTATCTCGTTCCGCCTGCGAGGCGTTGAACGAATGAGATGCTCGGACTGTGGCTCCAAGACCTCGAGTCACTCGAGGCGATTTCGCAGGACGACGAGGCCAAGCAGATCTTCCTGCGGATGGCCGCGCTGTCGCGTGACGGCCAGATGGGGAGCTTCCTGACCGAGCTGGCTCGGGACGAGGACCTGGACGACGAGACGAAGGGCACGCTCCGCGAGCTCGCGGAGGACAACACCTTCCTGCTGGCCGTCGAGGACTACCTCCAGCGCACCGACCGCCTGCACTGACTTCGGACGTAAATCCGGAGAGTGGGCGATCGTGGACTCGAACCACGGACCTCCGCCTTATCAGAGATGAGCGGGGATCGCCGACCCGTTCGCCGAATCACGGAGGGGAGCCGCTTCAGGCCCTAGGTGACTGTCGGCGATACGCCATCCGTCGCCACGTCTGTTTTCCACAAGCTTTCCAAGCGTCGATCAGCTCTTCAAAGACGGGGCGAATCGAACTCATTGAGGAAGGCGGGGGCCTGCCTTCGATAGGGCGCGGTTTTCTAGAGCAGCGAAATAAGTCTCGAGCTCCTCGCGCCAGAGGATGCTCACGCCTCAGAGGATGTTGGCGAAGCCCTCCTCGAGTGCCTTACGCGCTTTCTCGGCGTGGGCAGCGTGGTCGAACAAATGGGTGTAGGTCTCGAGCGTGCCGAGTCGCGGGAGAACGTGCAGGCGTAGCACCGTTTCATATCGCTCGATCGTGCCTGGACGCAGGGGTCTGGGTTTCGTCTTCTGTGCCTCGATCCATTCCTTGGCGATCTCCGCCAAGGTGACCCTGGAAGGAGCAACGCGCTCGCCCCGGGCCAGCTTCGACACGACGCTGGCTCGAGCTGCGCGCGCTTCCTTCAGTCCGCCGGGGATTTCCTCACCGAGTTCGTCGCAGCTCAGCCCGAGCAGCTTCTGTACTTGCTGGCGTCAGAACTATGTGAACGCGAGGTTGCTAAGCCAGCTCTGGTCTAGACGTACCGCTCGCTGACTTCGCTGGCTCGCGGCCCGAGACACAAAGGGGCTCGTCGCTCGCCGTCTGTCGAGCCAGCCTTCTGCTCGTCGGCTACTAGCGACATCTCGCAGCTGTCCACAACCTGGCGGGAGCCACCGTGTAATCCGGCAGCCCCCATAGACTCGTCTCGTGGCGGGACGGACGCAGGAAGCTTTGTACTCCGAGATCGACCTAGAGCTATCTTGGTCGGAGGATGAGCTGCCTCAGGTCGAGCGGACAAAGCATGTCCATAGCCTCCATCCCTACCTCGGCAAGTTCATCCCGCAGATCGTGGAGGTCTTCCTCCATCGGTACTTCCGGCCAGGCGACTGCGTGTACGACCCCTTCGTGGGATCCGGTACCACCCTTGTTGAGGCGAACGCCTTCGGCGCCGCAGCCGTTGGCTGCGACATCTCGGCCTTCAACTGTCTCCTGACGCGAGTCAAGACGGCCGAGTACTCGCTCGGAGCCCTCGGGCTAGCTCTCCGAGGAGTCCTCGAACAAACCCCGCTCACGTCGGAGGTCGTAACAACTGAGGACGCGAGCGAGTGGCTGCGAATCTGGTACTCCGAGCGCGCCCTCAGGGAGCTGCTGGCGTACGAATGCGTCGCTTCCGAATTACTTGACGATCCAGCCTGGGACGTGGCCAGGATCGTCCTCTCCCGTGCGGCTCGATCTGCTCGACGCACAACGCACTTCGACCTCGATTTCCCGCGCCAGCCCGTGACAGGGCCGTATTGGTGTCACAAGCACAAGCGGACGTGCAGGCCCGTTGATGAGGCGATGAAGTTCTTGCGAAGGTACACGGACGACACCCTTCGCCGGATGCGCGAGTTCGCAGCGATTCGGTCCGACCAATCCGTCGAAGTCATTCATGGCGATGCTCGTCGTGCTGATCTAGGACTCGAGCCAAGCGGCATCATCACGTCACCGCCATACCCCGGCCTGATCGACTACCACGAGCAGCACCGCTACTCGTACGAGCTGCTGCGACTAGAGGATCGTCGCGCCGACGAGATCGGCCCTGCCTCTCGCGGTCAGTCTCGGACTGCCGTCCGCGCCTACGTCGAAGACATGATCGCCGTCTTCGCCAATGCGCATCAGCAGCTCCCAGCGGAGGCGCCCGTCATCATTGTGGTCAATGACTCGAAGAACCTGTACCCGGAGATCCTCGAGCGGTCCGGACTCTCTCTCGAGGAGAGGCTCACACGGCATGTCAACCGCCGCACCGGTCGGCGCGCTGGCGAGTTTTTCGAGAACGTCCTGGTCTGCTCGACGAGGTAGACCGTGAACGCGGAGACGCGGGCTCAGGTTCGAGTCTTGATCTCCGGGTTCATGGAGAAGTGGATCGCCGACTCAATTCCCGCCGCAGAGCTGGAGCGGATCGCAGGCGAGGGTGTTTCGCTCACCGGGCTGCTCACGCCATTTCACGACGCACTTGTCCCTGGGATCACTCTGTTTGGCGAGCGGAGCTTCTCGACGCGGTTGGGCAACCTTCACGAGAAGATCGCGGCAGTCATCGCTACTGAAATCCATGCCGACGTTCGGCAACCGCACGACGTGTCCGGCGCAATTCCAGTTCTTTCGCGGGAGTTCATCACCCAGCGAATTAGTGCCCTTGAGCGAAAAGAGGCTCAGCCGGACGCCAATTACGAACGCGAGCAGATTTTCAGTCACTTCGGGAACCAAGTGAACGCCGCAACGAGGATCGACCTCTGCATCAGGACACATGACGGGGAGGATCATTACTTCGAGATCAAGAGTGCGAAGCCAAACAAAGGTCAGTGCATCGAGATGAAGCAGCGCCTTCTCACGGCTCACGCGATTCGACGGCAGGAGTCAACCCACACGTGGTGGGGCGTCCCGTACAACCCGTATGGGAGAGGTGAGTATCGCTGGGTGTACCCGCTGGCCTTTTTTGACTTCGAGCGGGAAGTGATGCTGGGCGAGCCGTTCTGGAACTTCGTGGGCGGAGCGGGAGCTTACGAGGAGCTACTCGGCGTCTACCGACAGGTGGGCGAAGAGTTTGCTGCGCGGCTCCGCGAGCTACGCGAGCAACTGATCGTCTGAAGGCCGCCCGAGAGGAACAAGTTGCCGGGGGAGGGAGACGTCTCGTTCTCGAAGGCGTCCGGCACTGCCGTGGCCATCCCGGCCTTCAGCTCGGCAGTCATGCTGGAGATGCCGTCATCCCCACTCTGTACAACTTTCCGCAGAACCAACCCCGTCCGGCCAGGACCGGCTTCGGGGACCTGGGCCGACCGGACAGGCTGTCTGGTGTTCGCCGCTCGCGCTCCTTCGCCTGGAGCACGCGGCGCCGGAGCTAGCCCATGCCGGTCAACGTGGTGCCAAAACCGGTCATGCTGTCCGGTGTGATCTCTAGTGTGGCCGCTGACAGTGAGGGAGACCGCTCAGCAGCCGGAGTTCATGAACGCCCAGGCGCTCGCGACGCACCTTGGCGTCACGGAGCGCACCGTTCGCCGCTGGATCGAGCGCGGTGAGCTACCCGCCGAGAAACACGGTCGCTCGTTCCTGATTCGCCGGGAGGATGGCGAGCGGATGAGACTGGGAGCGTTCGGCAGCCGTGTTGCCAACGACCGCTCCCATCTCGAGGAACTCGCCGCAGAGCGAGATCGCCAGTTCGCGGAGCTTCAGGGGCGCTACAAGGAGCTTCAGGAGCGGCTGGCGCGAGTCGAGCAGGAGCTGAACTCAGAGTGCCGTCGCTCAATCCGGCTGGAGATGGAACTCGAGATCGCGACCGGTCAGACGGCCGCTCGCCGCGCGGCATAGGCGCCCCGTCTTTTCCAAAAGCTTTCCAACACGTCGCCCTGGCAACATGGCGAGTACATACCGGACCACGAAAAAGCCCTGTCTCCAGGGCTTCGTTCAATGGGCGATCGTGGATTCGAACCACGGACCTCCGCCTTATCAGAGCGGCGCTCTAACCAACTGAGCTAATCGCCCGGGACGGTGGATTGTAGCCAGCGATTTCGCCTATGCTCGCCGCCATGCCAACCCTGGGCGAGGTCATGACGAAGGAGGTCCTGTCGGTCGAGCCGTCGGACACGATCGGCGAGGCTGCGGAGAAGATGACGAGCCACGGCGTCGGCGCCGTGGTCGTCTCGGACTTCGGACGGATGATCGGGATCTTCACGGAGCGCGACCTGATGCGGGCCGTCGCTGGGCGCGTGCACTCCAGTGAGGCGCGCGTGCGCGAGTGGATGACGCCAGATCCGGTCACGATGACCGAGGACGCCTCGGTCGAGGAGGCCGGCGAGACGATGATCGAACGCGGCTTCCGTCACATACCGGTCGTCGCAGGCGACCGTGCCGTCGGGATCGTGAGCATCCGCGATGTCGCCGAGTGGCGGCTCAAAGAAGCCTAAGCACACCCTCGTTAAAGGTTTTGGAACGCCCGTTGGGGTGACGTTTGACGCGGAACCCCTGAGCTACCATCAGAAGCGTCCGATGCAGGAGATGCAGATCTACGGCGTGAGCTTCGATCTGGTCGGCAAGCAGCCGATCGTCCTGCTGAAGACGGCCGAAGGGAACAAGTTCCTGCCGATCTGGATCGGTCATCCAGAGGCCGCGGCGATCTTGATGAAGCTGCAGAGCGCATCGACTCCGCGACCGATGACGCACGACCTTGTCACCGACATGCTCGACCAGCTGGGCGCGACGGTGACGCGCATCACTGTCACCGAATTACGCGAGAACACGTTCTACGCGCAGATCACAGTGCAGCTCGACGGCTCCGAGATCGAGGTCGACTCGCGTCCGTCCGACGCGATCGCGCTCGCGATCCGGGCCGACGCGCCGATCTTCGCCGCCGACGAGGTGATCGAGGAGTCCGGCATCGAGTTCGAGGGCGAAGAGGTGACCGAAGAAGAGATCGAGTCGAAGGTCTCCGAGTTCAAGCAGTTCCTCGAACAGGTAACTCCGGACGAGTTCGCGGTCGACCCGGACGGCGAAGAGAACTAAGGCGTCGACTCGGCGACGCCGCATAGAGGTCGCGCGGGCTTTGCCTGTGCGACCGTCTTGACTAAGCGTCTTGGATAGCTGACGGTCCTTATTCTCTTTCCGTCCGCCTAGTCAGTCTGTTCCCCCCGTTGGACCTCGCGCTTCGTCAGGTCCAGGATTTCCTCGAACAGCTCCTTCAGCCCGTCCTGTGAGAGCGGGCCCCGGTTGGCGCGGGTGAGGTACTGCAGCATCCACTCCTCGCGCTCCGGATCGAGGAACTCGATCCCGCGCGACTCCTTGTAGCTCTTCAGGCGCGCGACCAAGCGCAGGCGCGCGTTGATCGCGTCGACGATCGAGCGGTCCGTGTCGGAGATCTGCTGCCGCAGCTGCTTGATGAGTGGGTCGTCGTTCACGGGCGTCCGAGCCATTTCAGGTGCACGGGCTTGCGACTGTCCAGGACGAGCAGCCGGAAGGGATACGTGACGCGCGCGCGGACCGGATCGCCGAGCGACGGGGTCTGCTCGCGGACGACGACGTTGACGTGGCCTCCCTGTTCCTCGACTCGCACGATCCGTAGAGCGTAGCCCGTGCTCGACCGCGGGCCGGCCGCGACGACGAACGTCTCCTGCCGCGAGTAGTCGATCGGCGGGAGCGTGATCTTGCGGCCCGGGTTGTTCCGTTCGAGGACGTCGAGCAGCTCCGCACGCGTGCGGGAGCGGTCGACGGTGATGTGCGTGAACTCGAGCGAGCCGACCTTCGACGTGAGGTCCTCGTAGGCGAGCGGCCGGGCCTTCCCGCCGCAGCCGGCAAGCACGAGGAGCAGGGCGACGCTAGTGTACGTCCACCGTCTCGCCGTACGAGTTCGTCGCGTAGAGATGTGGCGCGAGCCACATCGGCACGCGCACGCAGCCGTGGCTTGCCGGGTACGGCGGGACAGACGGATTGCCGTGAATCGCATAGCCACCCGTGAAGTACATCGGGTCGTAGAGCGTCCCGAGCGGACTGGGGTCGAACCCGCCGACCTTCCGGTAGATCGCGAAGCGGCCGACCGGGGTGTCGGTCCCTGTGATCCCGGCCGTCGAGATCGGGACGATCAGCGCCACCCGCGAGCCGCGGACGACGTACAGCACCTGGCGCCCCTTGTTGACCTCGAGGTGGGCGGCGGGCTGTGCGTAACGCGGAAGGGGCGTGCGCGGGCTAGCGAGCGCACGCCAGAAACGCGCGTCGACGGCGCCAGTCCGCGGTAGGCCCTGCACCTTCTGGAATGCGTAGACCGCGTCGAGCATGCGTCCGTCGAACCGCGTCCCGTACGGCGCCGCATAGTGGAGGCGGCGCAGCTGGTCGCCGAGCTGTGCGACGGCCGCGCCTCGCGCACCGACCAGCAGTCTCGGCAGCACGACGTTTGCGCGAAGCGTCCGCGCACTGCCCGCATAGCCCTCGTTCGGCGTGACGCCGACGTGAATCAGGTATGTCGTCAGACGCCGGGTGTCGAGCTTGATCCGGACGCGTCCGGCGAAGGTGCGGTCGACGATCGTGTCCGTGCCGCGTGTAATCCGGACCGCGAGGGTGCCCGAAGCGGCGGGGACGAGCCGAGCGGTGAAGAAGTAGCGGCTACCGCGCGCTCCGCCGCCGGAGAGTCCGGTGACGAGCCTGGGCACAACGCGCAGAGCGAGTGGCGCCGAGGACACGCGCTCGCTCGTCGCGGCGTACTGGCCGGGGACGCGCACCCGGGCGCGGATGAGGTACGTGCCCTGCGCGGACGTCTTCGCAGAGCCGAGCTTCCCGTTGGGGCCGTTGAGCGTCACCTGCAAGCCGCGCTCGGCCGGGACGACGGCGCCGCGGAAGAGCGTGCGCCGGCCCCACCGGACCGGATTCGGCCCGGTGAGCGTCAGCCCGTACGCCGTGATCGAGACTGATTGCGTGGCGGTCGTCCCATCGTTTGCGCGAACCGTCGCGGTCGCCGTCCAGTGCCCGGCGGCGTACACGTGCTCGACCGTGACACCGTCCGCCGAGCCGCCGTCGCCGAAGTCCCAGTGCGCGGCTGTCGCGTCGCTCGCCGTGAAGGTGACGTGGAGCGGTGCCTGACCTGCGGTCGGCGTCGCCTGGATCGTGACCTGGGTCCGCGCGGCGCTCGCCGCCGAGACGGAGCTCAGCAGGGCGACAGCAATGACCAGGCCGCGGCGCACGCGCGCAGCATATTTTCCTGCTCTGGTTTGCCTGAAACGGCAACGGTCAGCGCGGCCGCGTTGAAGAGGCCGTGGACAACCATGCCCGGATACACGCTGTCGACCCTGCTGCGCAGATACGCGAGCCCGGCGCCGAGTGCCGCTAGAAATGGGAACGCCTGCACGAGACCGTGCGCGAGCCCGAACGCGACACCGACCAGGACGATCGCCGTCCACCTCCCGTAACGCGCGAGCAGCGAATAGCCCAGCCCTCGGAAGGTCAGCTCCTCGACGAACGGCGCCACGATGCAGATCACGAAGCCGTTGGCGACGTACTCCGCGGCGTGTGAAGGTCGCCACACGTCGGGTGTGACTCCCTGCTCGCGACCCGGGTGAAGGACGGGCTCGAGGAGCAAGGTGAGGAGCGTGATCCCGATCGCGATCGCGACGCCGATCCCGAGCGCGCGCCACCACGACGTCGGTCGCCGCGCGGCGAACAGTTGCTTGCGGTTCCCGAGGCCGGCGATCCCGTAGACGATCAACCCGATCACGGCGAACTGGATCAGCCCGCTCGCGAACGTCGACCACTGGTAGAGGAGGTCCTTCGGTGGCTTCCCCTCACTGAAGCGGAGCGAGTAGCTGAGCGCCGCGAAGATCGCGACGAAGCTCGTCCAGGCCGCGAGCGGCGACATCACCCGAGGCCTGCGACCGCGTCGACGAGGGGTGTCGGCATGAAGCTCATGCCGGCCGCGCGGGCCGCCAGTTCGTCGACCTCGTCGTCGCCGACGTGCAGCGCCCGAGACGGGTCGACGCCGAGCTCGGCGAGTGCCCGCAGCAGGCCGTCCGGTGCGGGCTTCGCAGCAGCGTGGACGACTGCCCCGAAGGACCCGGCCACGCCGACCTCGCCGAGGAGCCGCTGGAGCGTCAGGTCCCAGTTGGCGACGACGGCGAGCTCGAGCCCGAGACTGCGCAGCCGTTCCAGTGCTTCGACGGTGCCGGGCAAGAGCTCGAAATGCATCGCGTCGGCGTAGGCCGGCGCGAACTCGCCGGCGTCCAGGCCGGCGCCGACTGCTTCCAGGAAGACGTGCGCGCAGTCGCGCTGCAGGCGTGTGAGTCCTTCCTCGTCATGGCCCGTCGTCGAGTGCTGCGCGTAGTGTGCGACCTCGACCCGGAAGCCGGCGGCGACGGCGTCGCGATCGCGCTCGACCCCGCGTTCCGCGAGCGCGGCCATCAACTCGGGCACCGGATCGACGAGCGTGACGAGCGTCCCGTACGCGTCAATCGTGACGGCATCGAGGTCGGCGGTGTTCACGCGACCCACTGCCAGAGCGCCCACTGGACGATCGCGATTCCGAGGAACAACGCGCTGCACGCCGCCAACGCCGTGTGGGCTCGGGGTCGCCCTTCCGTCAGGGCGGCGAGCGCGAGGAAGAACGGGAAGATCACCAGGCCGAACCGCGGCAAGGACAACAGCGGCCAGCGTGAACTGGGATAGCTCAACGGAATCAGGAGGCTCACAGTTGCGAAGAGTCCGTACGGAGCGCCGAAGCGCCGCCACGCGACGACCGTCAGGAACGTGAAGAGGATGAGCGCGACGAGCCCTTCGGCATTGACAGCGATCGCGTGCTGGAAGTCGGCGTGCTCGGGCGTCCAGTGGACGAGCGCCTCCCAGATGCCGCCGAAGGGTCCGGCATGCGAGAGATGGCGGTGCCAGCGGTCCTGCGCGTTCCAGAACGCCCACGGGTCGTCGACCTGCTGCCACAGCAGCAGTGGATAGATCGCGGCCACCGGCACGGCGAGCGCCAGCCCGGCGAATGCGCGGGGCCGATCGCGTGCCCGCCAGGCGAGGACGGCCAGTGCCGGCAGCAGTGCAACACCCGTCGCCCGCGTGAGGATCGCCAGACCGGAGAGGACTCCGCTGACGGCGAAGCGACCGCGCTCCGCGGTGACGAAGGCTGCAAGCACGAGCAGCAGGTAGAGCGACTCGCTGTACACCGCCTGCAGGAAGAGGGCCGTGGGAAAGAGCGCCAGGTAGAGCACGGTTCGCCACGCGCCCTCCAGTCCGAGCCGTTCCTCCGCGAGGCGGTAGAGCAGTGCGAACGCGCCGAGCGCGGCCGCGAGCGAGACGACGATCCCAGCGAGGACGTAGTGCCCGAAGAAGACACGTCCGAGCGCGGCGACGAGGCCCGGGTACAGGGGATAGAAGGCCGCTGACGCGTTGTCGTAGCCGTGTTCCGCGATGCGCACGAAGAAGACGCTGTCCCAGCGGGCCCAGATGTCCGTGAAGGAGCCGAGGTCGTGGATCAGCGGCGAGTCCCACGTACCTGCCCGCGGGTTGCGATTCGGCTCGAACCAGTAGAACGCGAAGATCGCCCCGAGCCACGTCACGGCTCGGCTCCACACGTAGATGCCGAGCACGAACCGTGATGATAGGTGGGTGGAGTTCAGCGTCGAGGAGGCGAACGCGGCGGTTGTGAAGCTGCGGCCTGTCGTCGAGCGCATGGTCGAGCACGGCCGCAAGCTCGCGACGGCGCAGCGCAGCCAGACGCAACTGGTGACGCGCATCGCCGGCAACGGAGGTGACCTGCAGCCGAGCGACCTGCGCGAGCTCGCCGAGACGATTCAGCGGGAGGCCGACGCGATCGCGGCGTGCGCCGAGGAGATCAACGCCGGCGGCGCGCAGATCAAGTCGCTCGAAGAGGGGCTGCTCGACTTCCCCTCTCGCCGTGACGACGAAGACGTGCTGCTCTGCTGGAAGCTCGGCGAGGACGAGATCCGCTACTGGCACGGCGTCGACGAGGGCTTTGCCGGAAGGAAGCCGCTCTGACGGCGGAAGTGCTCGTCGACTGCGAGGGCACTTTCGCGACGTACCGCGAAGCGTTCCCCGCCATCCATTCGGACGCCGACTGGTGGCTACCGGTGAACTGCGTCTTGCTGCGGAGCAATGAGGCGAACGTCCTCGTCGACACAGGCGCCGGCCCGAAACCGCGTGCATTTTTCCCCGACGGCGATGCGCGCCTGCTCGACGAGCTGGGGGCCGAGGACGTCGATGTCGTCGTGCACACGCACCTGCACATCGATCACGTCGGGTGGGACGGCGCGTTCCCGAACGCACGCTACGTCGTGCACGAAGCGGACTGGGCGTACTTCATGAGCGATCAGTCACTGGCTGGGCGGCCGCACCTGCGCGAGAAGGTTGTGCCGCTCGAGCCTCGCTTCGAGCGCGTTTCCGGGGAGACGGAGATTGCTCCCGGGTTTCGCGTTCAACCGTCGCCCGGCCACACGCCGGGGCACATGCTCGTACGGGCGGGGCCGTACGCCGTGATCGGCGACCTCGTTGCGCACGAGTTGCAGGTCGTAGATCCGGATCTCGTTTTCGTCAACGACATGGACTTCGACGTCGCCGCCGGGACGCGCCGTCGCGTGATCGCGGAGCTCGCGGAGGAAGGCGCCTCCGTCATCGCCGGGCACTTTCGCGGGATCGGCCGCTTCGAGCGCGCGGGCAAGGGGTTTCGCTGGGCCGTCGAATAGAAGCGCATGCCGCTCTGGCACCGCCTTGCCGTCGTCGGGGTCGTGATGCTGGTCACCGTCGTTGTCGCGCGGCTGATCGACCGCCGGATCGCCCGCCGCGAGCTTGCGCCGGAGGCGATCACCCGGTACCGCGTCGTCCGGCGGAGCGTGACCACCGCGATCATCTTCGTCGGCCTGCTCTCCGCTCTGCTCGTGATCCCGCAGGTTCGTGCAGTCGCCGGCGGCCTGCTGGCGTCGTCGGCGGTGGTCGGCATCGTCGTCGGCTTCGCGTCTCAGCGAACGCTCGGCAACTTCGTCGCCGGGTTGTTGATCGCGTTCACGCAGCCGGTGCGGCTCGGTGACGCCGTCGTGATCGAGGGAACGCCTGGTGTCGTCGAGGAGATCGGCCTGATCTACACCTTCGTCCGGACCGACAACGGCGACCGGCTCGTGATCCCGAACGAGAAGCTGGCCTCGGATACCATCCGCAACTCCACGATCCGCAGTCGAGAGAAGGTCGCCGAGATCAGCGTTCAGGTTCCCCTTGGCAGAGATGTCGGCGCGGTCGTGGACCGGCTGCGCGGCCTGAGGGACGGGGCCGAGGTCTTCGTGAGCGACCTGGCCGGCAACGCCACCGTCGTCGTGCGTGCCCGAGTCGAGGACGAGCCCGCCGCCGAGCGGCTCGAGCGCGAGCTCCGCCTGCAGGCCTACGAGGCGCTGCGGGCGGAAGGCTTCTACGCATGACGCCGCCACCGCGGGGACGTGGGCGCGAGCCCGATCCCGTGCTCGCAGCGATCCGGCGTAAACGGCGCGAGCGTACGCGTAAGCACCGGAAGCGTTTCGGGCATCTCGTTGCGGCCGGCGCGCTCATCTTCCTGCTCGCGTTGGTGGTGAGCGGCTTCACGGGCGCAGCCGTTTGGATGTCGAGTTGCGATCTCAATGACCTGGAGCCGGTGAACAACGGCGCGAATTCGTTCGTGTATGCGGCGGACGGGTCGCTGCTCGGCTCGATCCCCGCGGAAAAGAACCGCCAACCGGTCGACCTCTCGGACATGAGTAAGTGGGCGCCGCGCGCGACCGTCGCCATCGAGGACCGCCGCTTCTGGTCACACGGTGCGCTCGACTATCCCGGCATCGTCCGAGCGCTGTTCGCGAACGTGCGCGCCGGGCACGTCGTGCAGGGCGGCTCGACGATCACGCAGCAGCTCGCCCGCAACCTCTACATCAAGAAGCCCTCCCAGACGTTCGGCCGCAAGGCGACCGAGGCGTGCCTGGCGATCAAGCTCGCGCGGGAGAAGTCGAAACGCTGGATCCTGAACGCATACATCAATCAGGTCTTTTACGGGAACCGAGCCTACGGGATCGAGGCAGCAGCGCAGACGTACTTCTCCAAGCGGGCGAAGCATCTGTTGCTTCCCGAGGCCGCCCTCCTCGCGGGGCTGCCGCAGGCGCCATCCGTCTTCGATCCGTTCCACCGCCCCCAGCAGGCGATCGCGCGTCGTGACGAAGTGCTCCGCGCGATGCTGTCGAACCACTACATCACCGCGACGCAGTACGCGGACGCCGTCGCCGACAGGCGGCTGCATCTCAAGGCCGGCAAGTTGTACACGCGCATCCGCGAGCCGTACTTCTTCAGCTACGTGCGCGACGAGCTCCAGAAGCAGTACGGCTCGAACACCGTGCGCACCGGAGGCCTGCGCGTCTACACGACGATCGATCCGCGACTCCAACGCTTGGCATTGGCTGCGATCAAACGCACGCTTCCATACTCGAGCGACCCGGCTGCGGCGATCGTCGCGATCAATCCGGCGAACGGCGCGATCCGTGTGATGACGGAGCTAAGCCCCGGCAATCCGAAGAACCAGGTGAACTTCGCATCCTCCGCGCGACGGCAACCGGGGTCGACTTTCAAGATGTTCGTGCTTGCGACGGCGATCGCAGAGGGCATCAGCCCGTCGACGCAGTACCTCTCGGCGCCGTTCAAGTACGACCCCTCGGAGACGGGCTCCTGTGACACGGAACCTCCAACGGCGTGGTGCCCGGAGACGTACGACCATTCCTACGTCGGCGCAACGTCGATCGAGAATGGGACGCTGCGCTCCGACAACACCGTGTTCGCGCGCCTGACGCTGGATGTCGGCCCGGAAAACGTCGCGGACATGGCGTACAAGCTCGGTGTGCGCACAGATCTGCGCACGAGCGAGGGCGCGTACGTCCCGTCGATGGGCCTCGGGTCGCGTGTCGTCACGCCGCTCGACCTCGCCTCGGCGTATTCGACGATCGCCGCCCGTGGGATCTACTCGAAGCCCATGGCGATCCGCAAGGTTGTGCTCGCCGACGGGAGCGTGAGCAAGGAAGGCAATTGGGGCGTTCCCCAGCGCAAGCGCGTGATCCCGGACTGGGTCGCGGCGGAGGTGACGCGGATCCTCGAGGAGAACATGACCGGCGGGACCGGGACGGGCGCGTACTTCGGCAAGACGTCCGCCGGCAAGACGGGGACGACGGACAACTTTGCCGACGCGTGGTTCTGTGGCTTCACGCCCGGCCTCGAGGCGACGATCTGGATCGGCTACCCGCGTGGGGAGATCCCGATGCGGTCGGTGCACGGCATCGAGGTCTCGGGCCCGACGTTCCCGGCGACCATCTGGCGGCTCTTCATGGAGCGTGCGATCACCTACGCGCCGTTCCCGAAGGACTTCCCGGCCGCGAAGACGGAGCCCGTCTGGCATTCCCACACGCTGCAGTACGCGATGAGCGGCGGCTACTACTCCAGTTCGTCGAACGGGTACTCCGGCTCGTCCCAGCAGACGACGCCGTCGAATTCGAACGACGGCAACCAGGGCTTCGTTCAGGTCCCTGGCAACGGCGACGAGCCGTAGGCACCGCCTTGGCGGTGCCGCGAAAGTTCGCACGAGCTTGGCTCGTGCGACCGTCTAACGCACCATGGTCGAGGCGGTCCGTGAGTCTCACGCAAGCCTCACGCCGTAAGGACGCCTGGCTCGCGATCGCGGTCGCGAGCCCGCTCTACCTGGCGGCCTGTGCAGTTCCGGACGGCGGGCTGTTTCGCGCCGCCCGCTTCCGGGATGTCCATCTCTACCAGGGGTTCGCGCGGGCCGTGTTCGACGGACAGGTTCCCTATCGCGATTTCTTCATGGAGTACCCGCCGGGCGCGCTCGCGGTCTTCCTGCCTGCGGACATTTTCGGGTCGAGTCACTACAACGCCGCGTTCAAGGCGCTGATGGCGCTCTGCGGCGTCGTGATGATCGCCGCGGTCGCTCTCCTGCTCGTCCGGTTGGGAGCGACACGTGTGCGACTGTGGATCGCACTGGCGCTCCTGGTTCTCTCGCCGATCGCGCTCGGCCCGATCTCGCTCAACACCTACGACGCGTGGCCTGCGCTGCTCACGGTGGCCGCCCTCGCGCTTGTGCTCGCGGCGCTCCCCGTCGCCGCATTCGCGCTGCTCGGCCTGGCATTCGCGGCCAAGGTCTATCCGGTCGTGCTGCTGCCGCCGGCGGTCGTGTTCGTCTGGCGCAGGCTCGGCCGCCGGCCCGCCTTGCGGGCGCTCGGCGCGTTCGCGCTCGTGGCGGTGGTCGTCATCGTTCCGTTCCTTGCGCTCGCCCCGCACGGCCTGGCGGAGAGCTTCCGCGCGCAGGCAGCGCGCGCGTTGCAGGTGGAGAGCCTGGGCGGTTCGCTCCTGGGCGTTGCGGACCGGCTCGGTTGGTACAGCGCGACGGTCGTGCATCGAACCGGGCACGCGATCTCGTACGACCTCGTGGGCTCGCTGCCGCACGCCCTCGGGATCATCAGCTCCGTCGTGCAGGTGGCCGCCGTGCTGCTCGTCGCCTGGCTCTACCTGCGGGGCCGCGACCGGCCCGAGCGTCTGCTCGTAGCGTCCGCCGCCGCGGTGGCCGGGTTCCTGGCGTTCACGCGCTTCTTCTCGCCGCAGTACCTCGTCTGGCTGATCCCGTTCGTTGTCCTGCTCGGGCCGCTCGAGTGGACATTGACCGCGGCCGCGCTCGTGCTCGCCCAGATCTGGTTCTTCCACTACACCGACGTGTTCTCGCTCGGGGGGTACGTCTGGCTCGTCGCGCTGCGCGACGTGCTGGCCGTCGCGCTGTTCGTCGTCCTATGCCGGCGCGCGGTTGAAGACGAGCACGCCGTCCTGCTCGAACACGAGGCGCCAGTCGGGATTCCTCCGTAGCGCCGCGAGCTCGACCGCGGTCGGCAAGGGTGCGTAGCGGTCGGCGTAGCCGGGCTGGGTCTCGTCGGCAGCGATCCACGTCGCGTCCTGGAGGAACGGGAAGCTGAGGACCCGCCGCCGCGCGGACAGATGCGCGCCGAGGGTGTTCGTCGCGCTCACGACGGCCGACTTCGGGATCAGCCGAAGGGCGCGGGCTGCGATCCGGTCGTGCTCCGTGACGCGTGCCGCCGTCGCCTGAAAGGTCTCGCCTCCAGGGACGTGACGCCAGCCCGGGATCGGGCCGAGACGGTAGTTCCCGACGAGTGCCGCGATGACGACGATCACGGCGACCGGGAGCGTCCACCGCGACAGTCGCTTCGCGCCGAGGACCGCGCCGATGACGAGCGGCGGGATCAGTCCGGCCGTGTAGTGGAAGCGAATCGAGGTCTGCGTGGTCGTTGCGGAGAGGAGGTTGATCGCCAGCTCCGGCAGAGCGGCGACGAGCACCAGTGGGGCGAGCAGACAGAGTGCGGCGAGCGGTGCGACGAGGTCGAGCAGGTAGTGGAGATCGCGCGCGCCGAACGCCGCCTCCGCGATCCGTAGGGGATGCGTGAAGGTCGTCTCGACGATGCCGGCCGCGGAGCCGCCGACCTCGCTGTAACGGCCGTAGAAGTCCGACTCGCCCGTCGCGTGGTAGTGAGGGATCACGACGCCGATCGCGATTGCCGACCACGCCACACCCAAGACCGCAATCGCCATGCCGGCGAGCCGGCGCCTCCTCGCCAGCGCGTACCAGACGCCGAAACCGGCTGCGACGAGGCCGATCTCCTCCTTGCAGGCGGCCGCGGCCACGGCGCAGAGCGCGAACGGGAGCAGCCGGTCGTTGTCGAGGTACCAGAAGGCGAAGAGCAGCAGCGGCGTTGCGAGTGCGACGGGATGAAACTCGTTCAGCGTCAGCCAGCCGGTCGCCGGATAGAGCAGGTACGCGAGCCCGAAGCCGAGCGCCGCGCGTGACGAGCCGAGGTGCTTGCGCGCGAGCAGGAAGACAGGCCAGGCACCCGACGCGACGGCGAACGCCTGTGTCACGAGCAGCAGGTCCGGGCTCGGCCAGATCCACCAGAGCGGCCCGAAGACCGTCAGGATCGGGTCGACGTGCGCGGCCAGCCTCGAGATCTGCTGGCCGTGCAGGTTCGTCATCCGCAGCGGATGGCCGTGTGCCGTCCACCAGACGGCCTGCACCATGTTCCCGAGATCGAAGCGTCCCGTGACGAAGGCCCGGTGGCGCAGCACGGAGAGGGCGGCGAAGCCGGCGCCAGAGGCCGTGGCGGCGACGCCCATCGTGAGGACTGCGGTCGGAAGCCGCTTCACAGAAGCGCCTCGATCAGCTCCCGCCAGCGCGTGCCGAGGACCGCTTCGCTCGCGGCTCGATCGTAGGCGGCGCGGCCGCCCGCGGCGATTCGACGCGCGAGCGCTTCGTCTGTGGCAAGTCGGCGGAGCGCTTCGGCGAGCGCGGCGGGGGCGCCGGGTGGAACGAGCAGGGCGCTCTCGCCGTCCGTCAGCAGCTCGCGCGCCGCAGGCGTGTCGGCGGTCACGAGCGGCGTGCCACAGGCGAGCGCCTGGAAGGCCTTGTTCGGGATCACGCGCTGCGCCTTCGCTGTCGTCCCGAAGATGCCGAGCGCGCAGCCGGCGGAGCGGAGCTCGTCGGGCAAGCGTTCGTACTCGACCCACGGGACGTGTTGCACGTTGGGCGGTAGATCAGCGAGCAGCGGCGCGAGCTGGCCGCTGCCGACGATGCGGAAGGGGAGCTCGGGCGCCGCGCGGCTGGCCGCGACGATCGTCTCGACACCTTGCAACGGGATCAGCTTGCCGACGAAGAACACGGTGAAGGGCGTGCGCGGCTCCCAGGCCGGCCGGAACATCCGCTCCTCGGCGCCGACGAAGCAGACGGCGATGTCGTCCCGGCTCGCGAGCTGCGCGAGGAAGCGCGCATGCGCGTCGGTGTCCGCGACCACCAGGTCGGCCGAGCGAAAGGCGTGCCGGTCGATCCGCTCGAGCACGCGTGCCGCCGGCGAGCCGGGGCGGAAGCGCCCGCGGTCCCCGACGAGCGTGTCCGCGAGGGACACCAGCGGATTGAAGACGACGGGGCGTCCGCGCGCCGCCCTGCGTGCTGCGGGCAGGTCGAAGTGTCCCGGGTAGCCGACGATGAGGGCGTCGAATCCGCGTGGGCGTCGCCTGAAGAGCCGTGCCTCTGCGGCGGCGAGCCGCAGCGCGCGGCCCGGACCTGCGCGCCAACCTTCACGCAGGTCGTCCCAGACTGCGACGTGCTCCTCATGCACGTCGACGCCGACGGAGCGGAGACACGAGATCACCTGCGCGTTGCGCGGATACGCACGCTCGTAGGTGCCGAAGTAACAGAGTCTCAAAGTGGCGCGTGCGCTCGCTCTCGATGTGGTCGATCCAAGACTGTTGGATTAGACGACCGCACGAGCCAAGCTCGCGCGGCCTCTCTGCGGCGCCGCCAAGTCGGCGCCTTAGGACAGAATTTCGTCGACGAGCAGCTCGGCGCGCTCGCGCTCGTGCGCGCGCTCCTCGTGGTGGCTCGTGATCATCTCGCTGATCAGGCCGAGCGAGAAGAACTGCATCCCGATCACGAGCAGGAGGACGCCGAGCAGCAGCAGTGGACGCTGGCCGATCGCATTTCCCAGTGCTTTCAGCACGGTGAGGTAGACGAGGATCGCCGTGCCGAACGCACCGAGGATCAGGCCGAGGCCGCCGAACAGGTGCAGCGGGCGGTGGCGGTAGCGACCGATGAAGGACACCGTCAGCAGATCGAGGAAGCCGCGCAGGTAGCGCTCGACGCCGTAGCGCGACCGGCCGTGCTCACGCGGGCGGTGGTTGACCGGTAGCTCGGCGATCCGAAAACCGCGGTAGTGCGCGAGCACCGGAATGAAGCGATGCAGCTCCCCGTACAGGCGGAGCCCGTGCACGACCTCGGCGCGGTACGCCTTCAGGCCGCAGTTCATGTCGTGGAGGTGCACGCCCGAGAACGCGCCCGTGACTCGGTTGAAGATGCGGGAGAGGATGCGGCGTGAGAGCGGATCGCGACGGCGCGTCTTCCATCCCGACACGAGATCGAAGCCCTCGTCGAGCTTTGCGAGGAGCCTTGGAATCTCCGCCGGATCGTCCTGCAGATCGCCGTCGATCGTCACGACGGTCTCGCCCCGGGCCTGGTCGAAGCCGGCGATCAACGCTGCGGCCTTGCCGAAGTTTCGGCGCAGCCGCACGACGCGCACGTTGTCGCTCGCGTTGTGCAGGCGCGTCAGCGCAGCGAAGGTTCCGTCGGTCGAGCCGTCGTCGACAAAGATCGCCTCCCACGGTGTGTGGAGCGGCTCGAGCGCGGAGCGAAGCTCGTCGTACAGGAGCGCGACGCTCCGCTCTTCGTCGTGCACGGGTACGACGACCGAGATCACGGCTGCGAGGTTACCGCGGCGCTACGCTGGGCGCGAGATGGCGGAGCTGCTCTCGCTCGCGGAGGCGCAGGGGCGCGTGCTCGAGCGGGTGTCGCGGCTCGAGAGTGAGCGCGTCGGGGTCGGCGAGGCCGGAGGTCGCGTGCTTGCAGAGGACGCGCGTGCAGTTGTCGACCTGCCGCCGTTTCCGAGCTCGGCGATGGACGGCTTCGCCGTGCGCGCCGCCGACACGCCCGGCCGCCTCCCCGTGGTTGCGCGCATCGCCGCAGGCGTGCCTGCGCCGCGCGCGCTCGCGCCCGGCGAGGCAATGGCCATCGCAACGGGCGGGGTCGTGCCCGAAGGCGCCGACTCCGTCATCCCCATCGAGTACGTTGTCGACCGTGACAACGAAGTGGAGATCACGTCTGCTGTTGGCCAAGATGACAACGTTCGCCCGAAGGGTGGTGACGTTACGGCCGGCGATGTCGTCGTCTCGTCCGGCGCGCGCTTGCATGCCGCGCAGATCGGCGCGCTGGCGGCAGCCGGTCTCGCCGAGATCGTCTGCGCTCGACGCCCCCGTGTGGCGATCTTGGCGACCGGCACCGAGCTGCGCCGTCCCGGGGAGGTGCTCGGTCCCGGCGAGGTCTACGAGGCGAACGGTGTGTTGCTGGCGGCCGCGCTCGCCTCCGCCGGAGCTGACATCGAGAGGCTGCCCGCGGTCGCTGACGACGAGGCGGCACACCGGGACGCGCTCGAGCGCGGTCTTCAGGCAGACGTGCTCGTCACGTCGGGCGGTGTGTCCGTCGGGCCACATGATCTCGTGCGCGGCCTACTGCGCGAGCTCGGCGCCGAGGAGGTGTTCTGGGGCGTCGCGGTGAAACCTGGGAAGCCGCTCGCGTTCGGCGCCCGCGGGCGCACGCTCGTCTTCGGGCTGCCGGGCAACCCGGTGTCCTCGCTGGTGGGTTGTGAGCTCTTCGTTCGCCCTGCGGTGCTCGCGCTCCAGGGCGCGGCGGAGCCTGGTCCGATCTATCGCGACGGGCGGCTCGGTGGAAGTGTCCGGCGGAACGCCCAGCGGGACGAGTTCCTGCGCGCGCGCATCCGTGCGGGCGACGACGGCGTGGTGCTCGAACCGGTGACGGGCCAGGAGTCGCACATGATCGTGCGCGCGGCGTCGGCGGACGCGCTCGTGTTCGCCCCACGCGGCGAGGGCGAGCTTGCCGCGGGCGAGCGCGTGCGCTACTTGCCGCTCGCCTGAGCGACGCTGCTGATGTTGTACGGCGCGGCGCCGCGCGGCTCGACCCGGATGAGCTTGGCGTAGACGATGTAGCGGTGTGACGCGAAGAAGCGCGGGTGGCACGCCTGCAGCTCGAGCAGCTCGTGGCGGGGTGAGCGCAGCACCGACAAGTCGGTCGCCTTGACGATCCGGTGGTGCGTCACGGAGTAGACGAACGTGCCGTACGGGACCTCCAGCGTCACGCGATCGCCTGACCGCATCCGGTCGATGTGGGAGAAGGGCGCCAGATAGGTCGTGCGGTGGCCGGCGATGTAGATGAGCCGGTTCTCGCCGGGCATGAAGGTGCGCAGGTCGCGACCCGGCCCCTTCTTCAAGCTGTCGTGGTCGGTGCCGTTCACGAAGATCATGTTCACACCCATGCGCGGCACCTTGATGCGGCCGATCGCCTCCCCGCGTTTCGACGCCAGCCGGTCGGCGCGCGCCTCGCGTGCGACGCTCCTCCGCACGAGCGCCGGTGATGCGTGTGCGATCGGTGGGCGGTACTCCTGCGCACGCTTCTCGTACTGCGACGCGAGCTGGTGCTGGCGCCACTTCGTGTACAGCGCCGTGAACGGGTCCTGCCACTGCCAGACGACCAGCGCCCAGACGAGGGTGAGCGTCCCGGCGACGATCAGGACGGTGCCGAGGATTCGGGCCCAGCGGCGCATCAGCCTTCTAACGCCTCCGGGACGTCTGCGGGTCCGCGCCTGCGGCGGTCGTGGATCGCGAGATACGTCCCACGCAGCACCCGGCGGACCGGCCCGCGCGGGGGCAGTTCGACGGCGTCCGGATAGGGCGCGTAGCGCCGCACGGCCAGCGCCGCCAGCTGTCCTGTGCCGGCCAGCCAGACGACCAGGAGCGGCATTACGACGAAGGGCACATAGCCGACGGCGCGGAGCTCGGCGAGATACCAGAAGGCGTCCCAGCCCAGCCCGTACCGCCCCGCGAACTCGCCTGCGAGCAGGGCCGGCCCGGCCAGGCCGAGGAGCAGAACGGCGAGGCGGACGGGAGCCGCCGTTCGCCGGACCTGCGGGAGCCACAGCCAGGCGTGCAGGGACGGCAGCAGGAACAGCAGCGCGAAGGGGTTCGTCGCGACGAAGAGCAGCGACAGGGCGCCGAGCGCCAGGAGGGCGGCGGTGTGTCCTGCGAGCTCCTCCTCCGCGGTGATCGGGCGGCGCGGCAGCAGCCGCTCGCGCGTGACCAGCCAGCCGGAGAGGGTGAAGAGGCCGAGGACGATCAGCATCCGGGCCGGCCAGTCCGTCGCCGCCCCGCTTCGTGGCGACACGGGCCGAGGTGCGCCGTCAGGCCAGGCGCCGAGCAGCCCGAACAGCTCGAAGAGCCCGATCACCCACGCCCAGAAGCCGAGCCGGCTGCGGAGACCGCGCAGCGCCGGCGCGAGCGGGATGCGGCGACGGCGGCAATGTGCGAACAGGTCGACCGTCGCGGCAAGGAAGGGCAGGAGGCAGGCGATCAGCACCAGCTCGACGGCCCAGCCTCGAATCAGGCGCGAGCCGAGGTAGAGATAGCTCGACGTTCCCAACGCGAACTCGACCCCTTCGTCGAGCGTGCCGAGCAGATCCTGCGCCGACCGGCCGACCTGGTTCAGCTTGTCGACGCGCAGGCGGTCGTTCGTGTCGTCGATCGAATCCGGCGGGTTGTCGCCGGCGGTCGTCAGCGTTACGGCTCCGATCCCGTGGACGAGGAACGGCGCCTGTTCGTACAACGAGAAGGGGAAGCCCAGGTCGACGAGCTGCCGGACGATCGTCGCCCGCGCCGGCCTGCGGCCGGTCTGTGCGGCGACGCGCGCCGCGGCCGTCTCGAGCAGCGTGCCCGAGGCGGTGCGCGGCGTGTCCCCGTTCAGCTCGAGGCGGATGCGGCCCGGGCCGGCGACTGCGTCGAGGTTGATCACCGCCGCGACGTCGTGGCGGAGCGGGGAGTGCGCGGCGAACCACGCGGCACCCAACCCACCGAATGCGCCGCCGTCGGTCGAGACGAAGAGGATCGTGTGGTTGGGATGGAGCGTGCCGGCCGGAAATCCCGGCGGGGCTCCGTAGGCGCGGGCGAGCTGGATCAGCATCGCGGTACCCGATGCGTTCTCGTTCGCTCCGGGCCCGCGCCCGTCGTTGTCGCGGTGCGCCATCACCACGATGGTCCGCGGCGACCGGCCTACTGCCTCTGCGACCAGGTTCTGCATCTGCACGCGGCCGCGCCCGGGGATGACGGCGCTGAAGTGTTCCGTGCGCACGGGGAGGCCGTACGGCTGCAGCTGCTCGCGGAACCAGTCGGCCGGCGCGAGCGCGCCCGGCAACCGGTTCGGGTACTTGTCGACGAGCTCCCCCGCGAGCTCCCTGGTCGCTTGCCCGTCGAACTCCGGCAGGAAGGCGCGTGGCAGGGGTGTCGGCCGGGCGACGCTGAACGCGGCGACGAGCAGAGGCAGTCCGACGAGCAGCCACGTCCCCCGGTAGAGCCGCCCGTTGACCGGCCGCTCGACTGATCCAGGACGTGCCCGGCGCCGCTCGGTCCGGGGCGAAACGGTGGCCATCCAAGGCTATAGTAGGTCGCGTATCACCTGGCACCAGGACGCCGCCGGCAGGCACTCCGAACGCCGAGCGACATGCCCGACTCCTCCACCATCCTCCTCGTCGACGACGAGGACTCCGTCCAGAAGCTCCTCGCCTACCCGCTCGAGCGCGAGGGCTTTCGCGTCCTGCAGGCGCGGGACGGCGAGGAGGCGCTCGAGCGCTTCGCGTCCGAGCACGTGGACCTCGTCGTACTCGACCTGATGCTGCCCAAGCTCGACGGGCTCGAGGTCTGCAAGCGGCTGCGCGCGGAGAGCGAGGTGCCGATCATCATGCTTACGGCCCGGGACGACGAGCTCGACAAGGTACTCGGGCTGGAGCTCGGGGCGGACGACTACATCACGAAGCCGTTCTCGATCCGGGAGTTCCGGAGTCGCGTCCGGGCTCTTCTGCGCCGCGCCGCCGTGAGGCGTCCCACCGGTGCGCCGGAAGAGGTGATCAGGGCGGACGGGCTCGAGCTCGACCTCGCGCGGCGCTCCGTGGAGGTGCGAGACAAGCCTGTGCAGCTGACCTACGTGGAGTTCGAACTGCTGCGGACGTTGGCCGCCCATCCGGGCCGGGTGTACAACCGCCGGATGCTGCTTGAGTCGCTCTGGGGCGCCGCCGACTTCCGCGAGCCGCGGACGATCGACGTCCACGTTCGCCACCTGCGCGAAAAGCTCGAACAGAATCCGGCCGAGCCCGAGTACATCCTGACCGTGCGCGGCGTCGGCTACCGCTTCCGCGACCGGTGAAGAACCCGCTGCGGAGCGTCGGCGGCCGCCTGGTCCTGGGGCTCGCTCTGGTCGTCGCCGGCGCGCTCGTGCTCGCCGACCTGATCGTCGTTCCCTCGCTGGAGCGGAACCTGATCAACGCGAAGCTCAGCCAGTTGCGCGAGGTCACTCCTGCCGTCGGAACGCGGCTGATCAACAGCCCGGACTTCACGCTGCATGACAACATCGTTGCTGCCGCGGAGAGCGCCGACGCGCGGGTTGTCTACTACAGGGCGATCGAGTTCACGCCCCCGGCCCTGGTCGTGTACGAGGACTCGAACTCGGTCACCTTGTCCGATGTCGAGCACGACCCACTGGCCTTGAAGGCGTTCAAAGAGTATCCGCACATCGTCAGCAGGACGGTCACGTCGGGCGGCCGGCGCTACGCCGAGGTCGCGCAGGGGCTCCTCGGGGGGCCGGTGGTGCTCTTGCGGGCTCCGCTCCACGATTCGCTGCAGAGCATCCACCTCGTCCGTCGCCGCCTTGTCGTTGCCGGCTTGATCGCGCTAGCAGCGGCGATGCTCGTCGGCTACCTCGCCGCCGCGTGGTTTGCGCGGCGCATCCGCCGGCTCGAGCGGGCTGCCGATCGGATCGCCGGGGGCGACTTCGGCGAGCCGGTCGAGGATCGCGGCAAGGACGAGCTCGGCGAGCTGGCCACCGCCTTCGAGGAGATGCGTCAGCGCCTGGCGCAGCTCGAGCACGCACGGCGTGAGTTCATCGCGAACGCCTCGCACGAGCTGCGGACACCGCTGTTCTCGCTGGGCGGCTTCCTCGAGATCATGTCCGACGAGGACCTGGATCCCACCACCCAGGCCGAGTTCATGGCAACCATGCGGGAGCAGGTCGCGCGGCTGACCAAGCTCGCCACCGACCTGCTCGACCTGTCGCGGCTGGACGCAGGCCGGCTGACTGTCCAGGAGGAGGACGTGGATCTATCGGCGCTTGCAGAAGTCCTCGCGGACGAGTTCCGCGCGGTCGCGCTCTCGAGCGGGCATGAGCTCGCGGTCGAGAACGGCAGCGAGACGCCGGCGTTCGGCGACGAGGAGCGTGCCCTCCAAATCGGCCGGATCCTGGTCGAGAACGCGCTTATACATACCCCGGCCGGGACTCCCGTTCGGATCAGAACGACCCGCCGCGACGGCTCGGCCCTGCTGACGGTCGAGGACGAGGGGCCCGGAATCCCGCCGGAGCATGCCGAGCACGTCTTCGAGCGCTTCTACCGCCTCGACGGCTCGATCGCCTCCGGGAGCGGGCTCGGCCTCGCGATTGCTCGTGAGCTGGCCGAACTCATGGGTGGTTCCGTGGAGCTGCAGACTCGGCCGGGACAGACGATTTTCGCCCTTGTCCTCCGGACAGTGGTCTTTCCCCATGAAAACGAGCGCGCCGCAGAACCGGCGCTACAGTGAGCCGATGCGGGCCGGGCCTCTTGCTGCCGTGACCCTCGTCGCCGCCGTTCTCGGCGGCGGCGCTGCGTTGGGGATCGGGAAGGGTGCAGGCTGGTTCGACCAGAACACCCGCACGGTCGTTGTCAACGCCGGCTCGTCGAGCGCGCCGACAGCGCTCCCGGCTCGGGCCACATCCAATGTGGGGCCTCTGTCCGGGAAGGGCTTCAACCCGCAGCGGATCTTCGCCGAGCGCTCGCCGGGCGTGGTCACGATCTTCGCCTACTTCGGCGATCCGAGCTCTCAGACGACGGAGATCTCGCAGGGCTCCGGGTTCGTGATCTCCCCGAAGGGATACGTCCTCACCAATTCGCACGTCATCACGAACGCCGGAGGCGGGACCAAGGTCGTCGCGGCCGACCACCTCTACGTCGAGTTCTCGGACGGCGACCGTGAGGAGGCTCAGATCGTCGGCTGGGACGTCTTCGACGACGTCGGCCTGATCCGCCTCTCCGCGACCGGCCACAAGCTCACACCGGTGCCGCTCGGAGAGTCAGCCGCGGTGGCAGTCGGCCAGCCTGTGGCGGCGATCGGCAGCCCGCTCGGCAACGAGAACTCGCTCGCCGTCGGCGTCGTCTCGGCGATTCACCGCTCGATCGCCGCGATCACGGTCCAGCAGTACAAGGTCGTCGACGCGATCCAGACAGACGCGCCGATCACGCACGGGAACTCCGGCGGCCCGCTCTTCGATGCGCGCGGCAGGGTGATCGGCATCAACGCCCAGATCCGTAGCCAGAATGGCACCGGGAACGACAGCGGGGTCGGCTTCGCGATCCCGATCGACGTGGCGAAGCGGTCGGTGCAGCAGCTGATCAGCAAGGGCCATGTGACCTATGCCTACGTCGGGATCGAGACCGACGACCTGACGCCGTCGCTCGCCCGCGCGCTCCACTACAAGGTCGAGCACGGCGCCCTCGTGGTCAACGTGAAGGCGGGCAGTCCCGCGGCCAAGGCCGGCCTGCGCGGCGGCGACCGCGAGGTGGACGTGCTGGGCATCCAGGATCTCGTCACCGGCGGCGACGTGATCGTCGCCATCGACGGAACGCCGGTCCGGCGCGCCGACGACGTCGTCCGCATCGTCTCCGGCTCGCTGAAGCCCAACGACGTGGCGGTCTTCACCGTCGTCCGCGGCGGGGACCGGCTGAAGCTTGCGGTCACGCTGGCGGAGCGCCGCGTTCCTACGGATTAGATCCACTGCCGCGGGGCATAAGCCGGGCAGTTGGCGGCCGGCCGGAGGCTGGCAGTAGGTTTGGGTAGTTTCGAACGAGTTCTCTTGGGTAAAACCTTGCGAATGGGATCCGGAACCAACGGCATCGGCCCGACTGTGCGTCTGACGATCCCGGCGCGCGCCGAGTACATCACCCTATGCCGGCTGGCCCTCACGGGCATCGCGCGCGTTCGCGACCTGTCCGACGAGGTGCTCGCCGACCTCAAGCTCGCGCTCACCGAGGCCGCTTCGAACTCGGTTCGGCACGCGTACTCCGGCGCCGATCATGCGGGCGTCGTCGAGATCTCGTACGAGCTTCGTCCCGACCGCCTCGTGATCGAGGTGACGGACGAGGGCGCCGGGTTCGATCTGGCCGAGCCGGACGCGCCGCCGGAGGAGCTGTCCGAGGGCGGGCTCGGCATCGCCATCATCCGCGCGATCGCCGACGAAGTCGAGATCGGCAAGCAACCCGACGGGAAAGGATCGCGCCTGCGCTTCGAGAAGACACTGATCTAGCCCACACGGGCTGTATGCTGCGCGGCCGTTCGCTGTTCGAGAGCGCCTAGACCATGCTCCAACTCGTCAACGTCGGACACAAGTCGCTCGCGGACTACGCGACGATCGCGACCCGGGGCCTCATGGACGAGATCCGGCGTCTGGCCGAACCGCTCGCCGGGAAGCGCGTCGTGCACCTCTCGGCCACAGCGTTCGGCGGCGGCGTCGCGGAGATCAACTACACGCTGATCCCGCTGATGCAGGACGCGGGGCTCGAGGTCGAGTGGCGCATCATCCGCGGCGCCGAGGAGTTCTACAACGTCACGAAGACGATCCACAACGCGCTGCAGGGCAACCCCCAGGGCCTCGACGCGGAGCAGCGCGAGATCTTCACGCGCTACCAGGAGCTGAACGCGCAGGAGTTCGAGGACGACTACGACTTCATCGTCATCCACGACCCGCAGCCGGTCGGGATGATCGACCATTTCCCCGATTCCGAAGCGCGCTGGATCTGGCGCGGGCACATCGACTTCTCGACGCCGAACCGGGAGGTGTTCGACTTCGTCCTGCCCTCGATCCGGCACTACGACGCCGCGATCTTCCACCTGCGCGAGTACGTGCCGAAAGCGGAGGGCCTGCCGCCCTGCTACATCTGGCCGCCGGCGATCGACCCGCTGGCGCCGAAGAACATGGCCCTCTCTCCCGAGGACGCCGCCTACATCGTCGACCAGTTCGGCATCGACGTCGAGCGGCCGCTGCTCACGCAGGTGTCGCGCTTCGACCCTTGGAAGGACCCGCTCGGCGTCATCGACGCGTACCGCCTCGTCAAGGAACGCTTCCCCGCCGTGCAGCTCGCGCTGGTCGGGTCGATGGCCCACGACGACCCCGAGGGCTGGGATTTCTACAACCAGACGGTCGCGTACGCCGCCGGCGACCCCGACATCTACATCCTCTCCAACCTCAACAACGTGGGCTCGGTCGAGGTCAATGCGTTCCAGGTGCACTCTGCGGCCGTCGTGCAGAAGTCGATCAAGGAGGGGTTCGGGCTGACCGTGACCGAGGGGCTCTGGAAGACGCGGCCGACGGTCGCGGGACGGGTGGGCGGGATCGTCGTCCAGATCCAGGACGGCGAGACCGGCTGGCTGGTCGACTCGTCGATGGAGTGCGCGGAGGCGTGCATCGAGATCCTGCGCGACCCGGTGGAGGCGCGGCAGCGCGCATTGCGCGGGAAGGAGTTCGTGCGCCGCCACTTCCTGACGCCGCGACTCCTGCGCGACTGGCTCGTGCTCTTCAACCAGCTGCTCGGCAACGACACGTCCGGCGCGGAAGTCGCGGTCGTTTCGGCTCCGGCCTAGGCGGATACTCTCGGCGCTGTGCGCCGCAAGCTGATCGTCGTTGCGAACCGTGGACCGATTTCGCTCGGGCCCGACGGATCCGTGCACCGCAGCAGCGGCGGCCTTGCGACGGCGCTGCGCAGCCTGGTGCACACGCAGGAGGTGACGTGGATCGCGAGCGCGATCACCGACGGTGATCGCGCGGTGGCCGGCGAGACGCTCGAGCAGACGTCCGAGGACGGGTTCCCCTATCGGCTGCATCTGATCGCGCACGACGAGCAGGCGTACGACTGGTTCTACAACGTCGTCGCGAACCCGATGCTGTGGTTCATCCACCATTCGCTCTGGGAGCTCGCGTACACGCCGAAGGTCGACACCGCCTTCCACCAGGCCTGGGACTGGGGCTATGCGGCGGTCAACGCCGGCTTTGCGTCGGCAGTCGTTGCAGAGCTCGAGCGCGAGCCGGAGGCGGCGGTCTTCTTCCACGACTACCACCTGTACCTCGCGCCCCGGCTCGTCCGCGAGGAACGGCCGCACGCCGCGCTGATGCACTTCGTGCACGTGCCGTGGCCCCAGCCCGACTGCTGGCGCGTGCTGCCTCGCTCGAGCCGCTGCGCCATCCACGAGGGCCTGATCGCGAACGACGTGATCGGCTTCCACACCGACCGCTGGCGGCGGAACTTCATCTACAGCACCCGCGAGCTGCTCGGCGAGGACGTGACGCACAAGACGGTGACCGCTCCGATCTCGGTCGATCCGGCGGAGTTCGACCGGCTCGCGGAGAGCGAGCCCGTGCTCGCTGCGGAGCGCGAGATCGTCGTGCGCCGGCCGAACCGGCTCGTCGTGCGCGTCGATCGCACGGACCCGTCCAAGAACATCGTGCGCGGCTTCCGCGCGTTCGAGCTCTACCTCGACGCCCATCCGGAGATGCGGCGGCGTGTCGGCATGCTGGCGCTGCTCGACCCCTCCCGGCAGGACATCCCCGAGTACGCGGAGTACCTCGCCGCGATCGAGCGGGAGGCGCGTCGCGTCAACGATCGCTTCCAGGAGAACGGCTGGACGCCCATCGACCTGCAGGTCGGTGACGACTTTCCGATGTCGGTCGCCGCGTACAAGCAGTTCGACGTGCTGCTCGTGAACGCGATCTTCGACGGGATGAACCTCGTCGCGAAGGAAGCGCCGCTGGTCAACGCCCGCGACGGAGTTGTTGTCTTATCGGAAAACACCGGCGCGCATGCCGAGCTCGGGGAGTGGACCCTGACCGTCAACCCCTTCGACGTCGACGGCCAGGCCGAGGCGATTCACAAGGCGCTCTCGCTCGGTCAGGACGAGCGGCGGCAGCGGCTCGAAGCGATCCGGGCGCACGTGCGCGAGCACGACGTGAACGCCTGGCTCGATCTGCAGCTCGCGGCCCTCGACCGCGTCGCAGCGACGGCACGGCGCTAGCATCGCGCCAGGGATGACGGAGCTGAGCCACCTCGGCGAGGCGGGCGACGTGCGCATGGTCGACGTGGGCGGCAAGCCGCTCTCGCGACGCCGGGCCGTCGCCCGCGCGTCAGTGACGATGGCGCCGGAGACCGCGCGCCGCCTGCGCGAGCTGCCGAAGGGCGACGCGCTCGTCACCGCCCAGCTCGCCGGGATCATGGCGGCCAAGCGGACGAGCGAGCTGATCCCGCTCTGCCATCCGCTGGCGATTTCGCACATCGAGGTTTCCCTCGACGTGGGCGACGCGGTGGTCGAGATCACGGGCGTCGTCGAGACGACGGCGCAGACGGGCGTCGAGATGGAGGCCCTTACTGCCGTGTGCGTTGCGGCACTGACGGTCTACGACATGGCGAAAGCGATCGACAAAGACATGTCCGTGACCGATGTGACACTGGTGGAGAAGACGAAGGAGCCGGCGTGAGGGCTGCCGTCGTCACCGTCTCGGACGGCGTTGCCGCCGGCGAGCGCGAGGACGAGAGCGGTGCGCTGCTGGTCGAGCTACTCGAGGCCGAGAGGTACGACGTCGAGCATCGCGTCGTTCCCGACGAGCGCCCGCGCATCGCCGCGGCGATCCGGGAGCTGGCACAGACGGCCCGGCTCGTCCTGACGACCGGCGGTACGGGCGTCTCGCCGCGCGACTTCACACCCGAGGCGACGGAGTCTGTCCTCGAACGGCACGTCCCGGGAATCGCCGAGGCGCTGCGCGCCGACGCGATCCAGAAGACCCCGCACGGCCTGCTGGGCCGAGGCGTGGCGGGCGTGCGGGGCCAGACGCTCGTGGTCAACCTCCCGGGCTCGCCCGGCGGCTGCCGCGACGGCTTCGAGCTGATCAAGCCCGCCCTGGAGCATGCGCTGGAGCTGATCGCAGGCGCGCCGACCGAGCACCGGCCCACATGAGCTCGACGGTCGCGCTCCCGCGCCGCTTCGCGTCGCTCGTGAAGATCGAGCACACGGTGTTCGCGCTGCCGTTCGCGTACATCGGTGCTCTCTTGAGCGTGCACGACGTCCCCTCCGCGCACGACCTGCTCTGGATCACGCTCGCGATGGTCGGAGCGCGCTCGCTCGCCATGGGGCTGAACCGCATCGTCGACGCCGAGATCGACGCGCGCAATCCGCGCACCGCGTTACGGGAGCTGCCCGCGGGCCTGCTTTCGCGGGCGCAAGTGTTCGCGTTCTGCGCCTTTGCGTTTGCGCTCTATCTCGTCGCCTGCTTCCAACTCGCCCCGATCGTGCGCTGGCTGTGGCCGGTACCGGTCGTCGGCTTCGTCATCTATCCGTACTTGAAGCGCTTCACGTGGCTGAGCCATCTCTGGCTCGGCGTGGTTGACGGCCTCGCCCCTGTCGGCGGCTGGGTCGCGGTCACGGGGAAGCTGCCGTGGCCGGCGTGGGCGCTTGGGCTTGCGGTCGCGACGTGGATCGCCGGCTTCGACCTCTTCTACTCGCTCTTCGACCGTGAGGTCGACGAGCAGCAGGGCCTGCATTCGGCCGCGTCGCGCTTCGGCGTTCGCGGCGTCTTCTTCGGCGCGCGCTGGCTGCACGCGGCGACGGTCGTCTTCCTCGCCGGGGTCGGCGCGAGACTCGACCTTGGTTGGCTCTACTGGGTCGGCGTCGTCGTCGTCGCGGCGCTCCTCGCATACGAGCACTGGCTGATCCGGCCCGACGACCTGCGCCGGCTCGACGCCGCGTTCTTCACGGTTAACGGTGTCATCAGCGTCGTCCTGTTCCTGTTCGTGCTCGCGGAGGTGACGCTGTGATCCGCGCGCGCGCGCTCGAGAAGCGGTACGGCGACAAGCGCATCCTGCGCGGCGTCGAACTCGATCTCGCCGACGATGGCTTCCTACTCGTCACGGGGCCGAACGGCTCGGGCAAGACGACGCTGCTGCGTCTCTTCGCAGGCCTCGCGGCCCCGACGCGGGGCGAGCTCGAGGTGAATGTCGCACGCGGCCGGATCGGCTACCTCGCGCACGAGCCGCTCGTCTACCGCGAGCTCACCGCACTCGAGAACCTCGACCTCTACGGACGCCTCTACCGCGTGCCGGAGCGGCGTGAGCGTATCGGGATGCTGCTCGAGCGCTTCGGCCTCTGGGACGCCCGGGGCGCGCAGGTCGGCGCCTTCTCGCGCGGGATGCTGCAGCGGCTCGCGCTCTGCCGCGCGCTGCTGCACGACCCGGCGCTTTTGCTGCTCGACGAGCCGTACAGTGGCCTCGACGACGAGGGTGTGCTCCTGCTCGACCGCGAGCTGCGGGAGCGGAGGGCGAGCGGCACGTTCGTCGTCGCGACGCACGACCCGGAACGGCTCGCGCCGTTCGCCTCCGCGCGGCTCGCGCTCACATGACGTACCTCGCGGACGTCGGCGCCCTCGCCCGCAAGGACCTGCTGCTCGAGCTACGTGCGCGCGACACGCTGCCGGCCATGCTGCTCTTCGTCGTCTCCACGCTGGTCGTCTTCCACTTCGTCCTGCCGGCCGACTCTTCCGACCTGGCTGCGACGGGCCTGCTCTGGGTGGCACTGCTCTTCACGGCGCTGCTCGGGCTCTCCAGGGCCTTCGCGGCCGAGCGGGAGCAGGGCGTGATCGACGGGCTCGTGCTCGCCCCGAGCGACCGGAGCGCGATCTGGCTCGGCAAGGCGCTCTCGATCCTCGCCTTCCTCGTCCTGGCGGAGCTGATCGCGCTGCCCGCCTATGCGCTCTTCTTCGAACGCGTCGACGGCGGGCTGGTCGGAGGCGTCGCGCTCGCGGATCTCGGGATTGCCGCGGTCGGCACCCTTCTCGCGGCAATGGCTGCAGCCAGCCGCGCCCGCGAGCTGCTCCTCCCGCTGCTCTTCCTGCCGCTCGCGATCCCGATCGTGATCGGTGGCGTCGGTGCCAGCGTTGCCGGAGAGCCCGCGCGCTACCTCGGCTTGCTCGGCCTGTACGACGCGCTCTTTGCGATCATTTGCTGGGCTTCCTTTGAGTACGTGGTCACGGAATAACCGCTTGCCGGCGCTCGCGACGCTCGCCATCGGACTGATGGGGGCCGCGATCGCGTTGATCTTCTTCTACGCGCCGCTCGACGAGGACGGGCTGAACCAGAAGATCTTCTACTTCCACGTCCCGATTGCGTTCACCGCGTACGCGTGCCTCGGCTGGGGCGGCTGGAAGGCACTGCGCCATCTGTGGAAACGGGAAGAGGGCGCAGACCTCGAGAGCTACGTCGCGATCCATCTCGGGGTGATCTTCGGCGTGCTGACGCTCGTGACCGGCTCGATCTGGGCGCGCTACCGCTGGGGGCACTGGTGGGTCTGGAGCGAGGACCAGCTCGTCCTCTTCCTCGTCCTGTTCCTCTTCTACTGCGCGTACTTCATGCTGCGGTACTCCGTCCCGCCGGGTCCGCAGCGCGCGAACCTCAGCGCCGTCTACGCGTTGTTCGGCGTCGTCCTGATCCCCGTCAGCGTGCTGGCGATCCGCCTCTCCGAGCGCTTCATCCACCCAGTGGCGTTCGACAAGGGCGGCCCGAACATGGCGGGCTCGCAGTTCTTCACCTTCTGCGTCGCGGTCGCGGCGATGCTCGCCGTCGCGGCGACCCTCTACAACCTCGAGCTCGCCGGCAAGCGCCTCGACCTGCGCCTGCGCGAGCTGCGCGAGGCGCTGCAATGAGCACCGAGGCGAAATACGTCGCGGCTGTGTACCTCGTCGTGTTCCTCGTCCTGCTCGCGTACCTCTTCATCATCGCGCTCAAGCTGCAGCGACTGGAGCGCGAGCTCGCGGAACTGACGGAGCTCGCTCTGAAGCGGCAGGAGCCGGAGCGCCAGGCAGTGGCGGTTGGCTGAGCTCCTCTTCTGGCCCGCGCTGCTCGCCTACGGCGAGGCCGCCGTTGCCTACTTCGGCGACGCGCGACATCCCGGCCGCGCCGGGCGCTTCGCCACCTGGGGCGTGCGGATCGGCTGGCTCGTGCAGACGGCGCTGCTTGCCGTGCAGGCTGCGCGCGCGGACGGCTTCCCGTGGTCGAGCTGGGCGGGCTCGCTCAACCTCTTCGTCTGGCTCGTCGTCGGCGCGTACCTGATCTGGGGCTGCCGCCCGCGCTACCGCCTGCTCGGGCTCGCCGTGCTGCCGCTCGCGGTCGTGCTATTCGTGCTCGCTCGGGTTGGCGGTGGCACGGGGATCGGCGGCCGCAGCCACTACTCGAACCTCTTCCTCGTTTTGCACGTCGGTCTCGTGTTGGCGGCGTTCGCGGGCTTCACGCTGGCGGCGGGCCTGTCGGCCCTCTACCTCTGGCAGGAGCGGCGCCTGAAGCGTCGCGAGGCTTCGATCCTCAGCAGGCGCGCACCCGCGCTGGCAAAGCTCGACGACGTCGCCGCACGCACGATCGGGATCGCCCTACCGGCCCTGACGCTCGGGATCGCCGTGGGCATCGCGCGACTCGAGGATCGCGGCGGCGACTTCGACGCACTGATGGCGGTGACCGTCCTCACTTGGGGCGTCTACGCGGCCTACCTGGTGTTGCGCCGCGTCACCGGTCTGCGCGGGCGACGCGCCGCCTACGTTGTTCTCGCCGGATTCGTGCTTGTCGTCGTCGTTCGGCTCGCCCTTCCCGTCACGCACTTCGCGACATGAAGGTCGTCCTCGTCGGCATCTCGCATCACCAGGCGCCTGTCGAGCTGCGGGAGCGGGCCGCCCTCGACCTCGATCGAGCCGGCGGGCTGGCACGGCAACTTGCCGGCGAACGCGGCGAGGCGGTGTGCCTGTCGACGTGCAACCGAACGGAGCTCTACCTTGCCGACGAGTCGGCCGAGGAAGCAGAGCGGAAGGCCGAGGCCGCCTTGCTCGCGCTCGAGGCGGAGTTGGGCCCGGCGTTGTACCGCCTGCAGGACGAAGCCGCTGCGCTCCATCTCTTCCGCGTCGCCGCCGGGCTCGACTCGATGGTGCCGGGCGAGGGCGAGATTCTCGGGCAGGTTCGTGCCGCGCACGCAGCGGGAGCGACCGGGGCGATCCTCGACAGGCTCTTTCGCGATGCGCTGCACGCCGGCAAGAAGGCGCGGACCGAGACCGCGATCGGCGAGAGCCCGGCCTCTGTGTCGTCCGCCGCCGCGGCCCTGGCGGAGCAAGTCTTCGGCGACCTGCGACGACGTGCCGTGCTCGTTGTCGGCGCCGGTGAGACGGGCGAGCTCGCGGTCAAGAGCCTCGTTGCGCGTGGCGCGTCGATCGCCTTCGTTGCGAACCGCACGGCAGAGCGTGCGCAGGCGCTGACGCGAAGGTTCGGCGGCGAGCCGCTGTCGCTGGATCACATCACCCACAAGCTCGAGCACGTCGACGTCGTGCTGTCGTCGACCGGCGCGCGCGGTTGGCTGCTGACGCGTGCGCAGGTCGAGACGACTCTGCACGCGCGCAGAGGGCGGCCGCTGTTCCTGATCGACCTCGCCGTCCCGCGGGATCTCGACCCGGCCATCCACGAGCTCGACGGCTGTTACCTCTACGACATCGACGATCTCGAGGCCGTCGTTGCGGAGACGCTGGCCGGACGGCGTCGCGAGGCGGAGCGCGCCGAGGCGATCGTCGCGGGCGAGGCCGACCGCTTTCGCGATTGGCAGGCGTCGCTCGACGTCGTGCCGGCGATCGCGTCCCTGCGTGCGCACGCCGAGGAGATCCGCGAGGCGGAGCTCGAGCGCGCGAAGCTCAGCGGCGCCGAGCGTCGCGCCGCCGAGTCGGTGACGGCGGCGGTGCTCAACAAGCTCCTGCACCTGCCCACAATTCGACTGAAGCAGGCGGCCGCGGCAGCCGACGGCGTGATTTATGCTGACGCGGTGCGTCACCTGTTCGGTCTCGAGGACGAGCGCTGAAGACCGCGGGTCTGATCGGCCGCCCGCTTCCGGTTCAAGTACCGACCGCGTTCGTGCGCATCCGTCGCCGCAGGAAGTGCGCCCAGGCCAGGCCGCAGCGCGCATGGTGTCGTGCTGATCCGCGTCGGGTCCCGCGGCAGTAGGCTCGCGCTGACTCAGGCCGAGGGCGCGGCTGCGCGGCTGCGCGCTCCCGGCATCGAGATTGCGCTCGTCCCGATCACGACGGCGGGCGACCGCGACCGCACGCGTCCGTTCGGCGAGATCGGCGCCCGTGGCGTCTTCGTCAAGGAGCTCGAGGAGGCCTTGCTCGACGGGCGCGTCGACGTCGCCGTGCACTCGGCCAAGGACATGACCTCGACGGACACGGATGGCCTCTCCGTCGGCGCGTATCTCGCGCGCGAGGATCCGCGCGACGCGCTCTGCGGCGCGGGCAAGGTGGCGCCGGGCATGCGAATCGGGACCGCCTCGATCCGGCGCCGCGCCCAGCTGCTCGCGCTCGAGCCGTCACTGTCGATCGAGCCGCTGCGCGGCAACGTCGACACCCGTTTGCGCAAGCGCCGCGAGCGGGGCCTCGACGCGATCGTGCTCGCCGCCTGCGGTCTCGACCGGCTCGGGCTCGCGGGTGAGATCGGACACCGCTTCGATCCCGGCGAGCTCGTGCCGGAGGCGGGGCAGGGGGCGCTCGCGTTGCAGGTGCGGGCGGGGGAGGAACACCTTGTCGCAGCCGCAGACCATGCGGAGACGCGGCGGCGGGTCGAGGCGGAGCGAGCGTGCGTGGCGGAGATCGGCGGCGGTTGCCTTGCGCCCGTCGCCGCGCATCACGACGGCGACCTCCTCACGGCGCTCGTTGCGGCCGAAGACGGAAGCTGGATCGAGCGTCGCAGCGGCGACGACCCGTCTGCGGTCGCGGCAGAGCTCCTGGCGTGTCTGCCCTGAAGGTTCTCGTGACGCGGCCTCGCGAGCAGGCGGAGCCGCTCGTCGACGCGCTTCGCGCGCGCGACTTCGAGGTGGTCGAGCAGCCGCTGATCGCAGTCGAGCCGCTGTCGGACGAGCAGATCGACGTGCGCGGCTACGACTGCGTCGTCGTCACCAGCGCCAACGGAGCGCGCGAGCTGGCGCGCCGGATGAACGCTCAGCCGGCGCTGATCGCGGCGGTTGGTCCCGGCACCGCGGACGCTCTCGCGGAGCAGGGGCTGCGCGCAGATCTAGTCGCCGACGTCCATACGCAGGAGGGTCTCGTCGCAGCGTTCGGCGAGCGTCCACAACGGATCCTCTTCGTGGGCGCGGAAGGCGCGCGCGGCCACCTCGCGGACGAACTGACGGCGGACTTCGTCGCCGCCTACCGCACGGTCGAGCTCGACGTCGACGAGCTCCCCGAGGCGGACCTTGCACTGCTGATGTCACCTTCCGCAGCGCGCGCATACGCGCGGGCGGGCGGCCGCGGGCCGGCGCTCTCACTCGGGCCGCAGACGACGCTCGCGGCACGTTCCGCCGGCGTCGACGTCGTGGCCGAGGCCGAGACGCACGACGTGCGCGGCCTCGTAGACTCAGCCGCGGCATGGCGCGCTTCATCACGTTTCTGACCGACTTCGGGCTGCAGGACGACTTCGTCGGAACGTGCCACGGAGTGATGAAGCGCATCGCGCCGGACGCGGAGATCATCGACATCACGCACGGCATTCCCCCGCAGGGCGTGCTCCAGGGCGCCCTGACGCTGGCCAATGCGCTCGCGTTCTTCCCGGTCGGCATTCATCTCGCCGTCGTCGACCCGGGCGTCGGCGGCGGGCGTCGCGCGCTCGCGCTGCGTGACCACGAGGGTCGGATCCACGTCGGCCCCGACAACGGGCTGCTGATACCGGCCGCGGAGAAGTTCGGCGGTATTGCCGAGGCGCACGAGCTGGTCAATCCCGAGTACGCGCTCGAATCCGTCTCACGCACCTTCCACGGCCGGGACCTCTTCGCACCTGCGGCCGCTCATCTCGCGCTCGGCGTCGAGCTCGCCGCGCTCGGCCCACCGATTGCGCCGGATGCGCTCGCGCGCCTCGACCTGCCGCAGCCGGAGCTCGGCGCGTCCCGGATCAGGGCGACGGTGCTCGCGATCGACCGGTTCGGAAACGTGCAGCTGAACCTCGACCGCTCGCACTCTGACAAGGTGGGAATCGTGCCAGGCACGCGCGTGGAGCTGCAGGCGGGGCCGGAGCGATACTACGCCGTCGCGGCGCGGACGTTCGCCGATGCGCGGCCCGGCGATCTCATCCTGTACGAGGACGCGTACCGGAACCTGTCCATCGCGATCAACGGCGGCAACGCCGCGGCGATGCTCGGCCTCACCTCGGGACGTGAGGTGCGCATCCACCTGGAGGCGACGTGATCGACCGCGAGGAGATCGGCCGCAAGTTCGCGCGGTTCACGACGAACGTCGCGGTGGGGAGGCCGCGCCTCTGGAGAGTCTTGCGGCCACTGATGCGCCGGCAGTTCGACGCGCTGGCTCCGGTTTGGGAGTCGATGCGGCTCGAGGACTCGCTGGCGCCTTACGAGGCGGGCTTGCAGGCGATCGACTCGCCGCCGGCGCGGGCGCTGGATCTCGGCACGGGCACCGGCGCCGGTGCGTTCGCGATCGCGCTTCGCTTCCCAGGAGCGGAGGTCGTCGGAGTAGACATGTCCACGAGGATGCTGGGCGAGGCGGAGCGGCAGCTGCCGGACGATCTACGCGGCCGAGTGACCTTCCAGCGGGCGGACGCGGCGACGTTGCCGTTTCCCGACGTGTCGTTCCAGCTCGTCGCGCACGCGAACATGATCCCGTTCTTCGACGAGGTTGCGCGTGTGCTCGCCCCGGGCGGTCATGCTCTCTTCGCCTTCTCGAGCGGCGACACGACCCCGATCTACGTTCCGTCGGAGAAGCTACGGGACGAGCTCGGAAAGCGGGGATTCACGGACTTTGCAGAGTTCCAAGCGGGCCGCGGCAACGCGTTGCTTGCCCGCAAGGCGGATCGCACTTAAGCTCCATCCCACAAGGTCGTTCGCGGCGCGGTAGCACCGGCCCGGACGACCTTTTTTCGCGCGGGGGAACCTGCGGTTCCCCCGCGGGCCCCCTGCGTGGGGAGGCGTGGTTTGGTGGCGCTCCGGCGAGACGCGGTCTCGCCTGCGCGCTTGAACGCTCGCTCGCCCTACGGCGATTCGGGCGGACTGTCGCTGAGTTCGCCTGCGGTTAAGGCCGCTTGCGCGTGCCTTAACCTCCGGCTTTGGTCGTAGCTTCGGGTCGGGCCGCTAAAGCTTGCTGCTAATTGAGCTCTGCGATGGCGTCGGGGAAGCCGCGTGAGCGCGCTTCCTCCGCCCAGCCGGCGGCCGTCCGCTGGTCGGGGAAGCCGGCGACGTACACCTCGAAGCCGCCGCAGGGGTCGTTGCGCAGCTTCGCGCCGGGGAAGCCGGCAGCGGCCGCTCGGGTCACGATGGCAGTGGCTGCAACACGGTCGCGGCCGTGGCCGAGGATTCCGTCCCAGCGCCCGATCGTTTTCGCCTGGATGCACTCGAGCGTCAGGGCGAATCCCTCCTTGCGCGCCTCGTCCTGGAGGTCGACACCGATGTCGAAGGTGTCGATCCCGCGCACGACGACGCGGAAGTCGCTACAGCCTTCGATGATGTTCGCGTTCACGAAGCCGCGTGCGGTCACCTGGTTGCGGAACGTGATCGCCTGCTGGTGGGTCTTGCGCCGGCCGAAGACGGCCTCCAGGCCGCTGACGTACTCCACGCGGGTGCAGGCCTGATCGGCCCTATCGCCCTTCGGCCCGGAGCTCGACAGCCCGAGCGAGGGCGCAGCGATGGACAGGAGCCCGACCATGATGGCCAAGCCGAAAAGACGACCGCCCCTCACGGCGCACAGTGGTACCAGACTCGCCGCCGCCGCGGCGCAGTCTTAACGAATCCTTTAATTCGGCGCCTACTCCTCATCCAGATCAGCACTTGCTCACTTCGGCCTGAATCGCAACAAGCCGTTCGAAATCATCATGGCCGCGTAGCGGCCGGATTTCGAACGGCGGATGGCGAGGGCCGGAATCGAACCGGCGACACCACGGTTTTCAGCCGTGTGCTCTACCGACTGAGCTACCTCGCCCGGACGGCGAAGTGTAGCGGCGGGCCTAGGAGGCTTCTGCCTTCGCGGAGGCGAGACGGTCGACCAGAACGTCGACGAACTCGTCCTTCACGAGCACCGCGTCGGCGCCTGCTTCGGTGACCGCTCGGTGCAGCGCCGGCGCGTCGTCGCCCGTCAAGGCGATCACGCACATGCTCGGGTGATCGCGCCGCAGGCGTGCGACCGCGCTCACCCCGTCGAGGCGCGGCATGTGGAGATCGATCACGACAGCGTCCGGATCGAGCTCGTCGGCGAGCTCAATCGCGGACAGCCCGTCAAAGGCCTTGCCGACGACGGCGAGGTCGGGCTGACGCTCGATCAGCGGCGAGAGGGCGTCGACGAAGGGCCGGTCGTCGTCGGCTAGGAGGACCTTGATCATCCGCGCCCTGCTCTGATTCCCCATCCGGAGGGAAGTTAGCCTTGTTTGCCATGTCTCTGCAACCATCCCGGAAAGTCGCGGTCATCGGCGCGGCGCTTGATCTGGGCGCCGGGCGGCGCGGTGTTGACATGGGTCCGTCCGCGATCCGGTACGCGGGGCTCGACGCGCGCATCGTCGAGCTGGGGTACGAGTACGTCGACCACGGCAACGTCGGGACGGCGGTCGCCGAGGCGACCTCGGCCGGGGACGAGCACGCGCGCTTCCTGCCGCAGATCAAGGAGACATGCCGGCACATCGCCGAGCTCGTTGCGTCCGCCGCGCGCGACGGCTTCGTCCCCATCGTGCTTGGCGGCGACCACTCGGTCGCGCTCGGGACATTCGGCGGCCTGCACGAGGTTCACGGTCCCGGGGGCGCGATCTGGATCGACGCCCACGGCGACCTCAACAGTCCCGAGACGAGCCCGAGCGGCAACGTCCACGGCATGGTCCTCGCCGCCGCGTTGGGACTGGCCGGAGATCGCTTCCGCGAGGACGGTTGGGGGCTGCCCGCGGTCGCGCCCGGACGGGTGGCGCTCGTCGGTGTGCGCTCGCTCGACGACGGCGAGCGGGAGCTGCTGAAGGAGCTCGACGCGCGTGTCTTCACGATGAGCGATGTCGACCGCCTCGGTGTCGAACGTGCCGTTCGCGAGGCGCTCGCCCATGTCGCCGGGCCCGGGTTCGTCCACATCAGCCTCGACATGGACGCTGTCGATCCGGACGTCGCGCCGGGCGTCGGCACGCCGGTGCGTGGCGGCCTCTCGTACCGCGAGGCTCACCTCGTGCTCGAGCTGATCGCCGAGTCGGGGCTCGCCACCTCGCTCGACGTCGTCGAGGTCAACCCGATCCTCGATCGCGAGAACGAGACAGGGAAGCTCGCCGTCGAGCTCGTGGCCTCCGGGCTAGGCGCGCGGATCCTGTAGAAAGGCGTCGACCGCGTCCGCGGTCTTCTCGTACGCGTCCCAGTAGACGATGTGCCCGCCGGGCACCTCGACCACGTCGATCAAGTCCCCGAGCACGCGCTCGTACTCCGTGAGCTGGTCTTCGCGCACGAGGCCGAACTGCTGTGAGTGCACCAGCAGGGTCGGCACGCGCAGCGTCTCCGGTGCAGGTGGAGGCGTGCAGAGCTCGCCGTACATGGAGACGACCGCGGCCTGGCAGTAGCGGAAGCGGAACTTGCCGTCGCGGTGCTGCACGAGATGCTCGCGGTTCTCCTCTTCCAGGAACTCGCGTGGTGTCGGCATGCCGGAGTCGAGTCGCTCCCGGATCGCCTCCTCGGGTGAGTCGTACGCACGGTCTACGCGCTCCTTCTCCGCGAAGTCGAAGCCCACGTGGGGGAGAAGCTGGATCGCCGGGTCGAGCAACACGGCGCGGCGGATGCGCTCGGGAACGGACGCGGCGAGCTCGAGCAGGAGTCGACCGCCGTACGAGTGACCGATCCAGTCCGCGGCCGGGACGCTGGCGGCGTCCAGCGTCTCGAGGAGGTCGTGGGCGTGCGTTGCAATCGTCCACGGTGGCTCCCACTCCGAGCTGCCGTGCCCACGCAGGTCGGGAGCCAGGACGTGGAAGCGCTTCGACAGCTGCTCCTCCGCGAGCTTCCGGAAGCGCCGGCCGTGCGCGTTGAGGCCGTGCACGCACACGACCGGCGGCGCGCTGGGGTCGCCCCACTCGTGCAGTTGCAGCAGCACTACTGCAGAGCGCCCGCGAAGGCGGGTATCGCCGACTCCCAGTGGATGACAGTGCCCACGTCGGCGGCGGAGAGCATGGCCGCTTCGCCGTGGTTGACGGCGGCGAGCACACCGGCCTTGACGAAGCCGGTCAGCTCCTCGGTGTCGCCTGGGACGCCGATCGTGACGTTCAGGCGTGGCGCGATAGGACGCCCGAGGAGGCCGAGCTGCCGGTTGCGCGGCAGGTCTCCACGTTCGCAGACGGTGCGCGTGGCGCCGACCGCCGCACCCGCGCGCTCCGCGAGCTCGCGCGCCCTGGGGATGTCCTCCGGCTGCAACTCGGACCCGAGACAGACGACCACGTCCGCCTCGTCGAGATCGCGCGCAGGGGCGTCCTTCCGTTCGACGAGCTGCGCGCGCGGTTCGGGCACGTCGTCGAGCTCGATCCGGTCGACGACCGGCTCGACGTCGCGGGGCTCGAGCGGTTCGAACATCCGCGCGCGCACCGTCGCCAGCTGCGGCGTGGTCGCGCCCATGATCACCGAGACGATGTTCCCGCCGTAGGCAGGCTTGGTCTGGATCAGCCGCCCGGCGCGGTCGATCCCAAGCCCGACACAGTCGCCCGTCATCCCGAGCTCCAGCTCACCGGCGACACGCGGTCCCACGTCACGGCCGTTCGCAGTCGCTGGGATCAGCAGAACGTGCGGGCGTCGCTGTTCGACGACGGCGCGCACCGTGCTGCTGCAGACATGCGGGTCGTACGTCGTGAGGCGCTCGTCCTCGACCAGCACGACGCGGTCCGCTCCGTAAGCGGCCAACTCTGCGGAGGCGTCCGTTCCGAGGACGAAGGCGACGTTCTCGCCGCCGAGCTTGCCTGCGAGCTCCCGCCCTTTTCCGAGCAGCTCGAGTGAGTGGCGCGTCGGCCGTCCGTCTGCCAGCTCGACGAGCGTCCAGCAGTCGTACTGTTTCGGCGACGGCTGCTCGCCGAGGCGCTCCGGCTTGTCCCAGCTGCTCGCCTCGGTTGTACGTTCTGCCGCGAGTGCGCGGATCCGCTCGACTGCCGACGGCAGGTCCGTGAAGCGTTCGCCCGCACGCTCGGGCGTGACATCGCGTACGGCCAGTACGCGGGTTGGCGACCCGGTCTGTCCGAAACGCTTGTCGTTCTCGCGGACCTCGCCGACCAGGTCCTGCGCGGTCCAGAGGTCGATGGTTCCCTCCGCTTCGGAATCCGCATCCCGCCCGTAGGCGAGGGACACGACGGCGGGCGTCTCGACCTCCCAGGTCTCGTAGCCGTCGTCCGTCTCGCGCGTCGCGCGCAACCGGCCGTCGTGCAGCTCCGTCTCGACGACGCTCGTCAGGTGCGGCCAGCCGAGGAACGCCGCGGTCTCGGGTGGCACCTGCCAGGTCTCCGAGTCAGTCGTCTTACGGCCGCAGACGACGAGGTCGACGTCACCTTCCTTCTGGATCGCGAGTGCAAGCGTGCGAGACGTGCCGAGCGTGTCGGCGACGGCGAACACGCGGTCGGAGAGGTGGATGCTGCGCGTCGCGCCCAGTGCCAGACAGGTGCGCAGGGCGGCCTCCGCCTGGGGCGGGCCCATCGTCATGGCAATCACCTCGGCTTCTTCGTGCGCCGCGGCGTGCGCGACAGCCGCGGCGTCGAAGGGGTTCAGCATGAGCGGCACGCCCTCGCGGCGCAGTTGCTTCGCCTCCTGGTCGAACTCGATCGAGTCCGGGCGCGGTACCTGTTTGACGAGGCAGACGATTTTCACGTGTGGGAGCCTAGGCGACGTGCTCGCGGTCCTGTACGACATCCACGGCAATGTGGTTGCCCTCGATGAGGTGCTGAGGGACGCGGAGGCCGCGGGCGCCGACGCGTACCTGCTCGGCGGTGACTTCGCGTCGTGGAGCCCCTGGCCGCTCGAGACGCTCGAGCGGCTGCGCGCGCTTCCGCAGGCGACGTGGATCCGCGGCAACGGCGAGCGCTGGCTGCGCGAACCGCCGGCCGACCGGCCGGACGTGGCGCGCGAGCTGGCGGAGACCGACTCCGGCCTCGGCACCGAGGAGGGCTGGCTCTACTCGCTCCAGGCGCAGGTCGAGCTGGACGGCGTGCTCTACGTGCACGGCTCGCCGCTGTCGGACGTCGAGAGCTTTCCGGCGCAGCCCGGTGAGGACGACGAGCGGCTGCTGATCGGCATGCGGGACGAGATCGTCGTCTTCGGCCACAGCCATCTGCAGTTCAAGCGCCCGGGGCCGAGCGGTACGACGCTGATCAACCCCGGCAGCGCCGGCATGCCGCTCGACGGCGACGTGCGCGCGGCCTATGCGCTGCGGCATGACGACGGCGAGTTCGAGTTCCGCCGCGTCGAGTACGACATCGAACGAGCCGCCTCGGCGTGGGACAAGATGCCCGGTACGTTCGGGCAGTTCGCCGGACAGCGGCTGCGCAGGGGCTCCGACTAACTGCTGGGGTCTGACCCCTGCTCTTCGCCGTTCCCGGATGGCTCGTAGTAGGTGGTCCCCTTGAGCTCGTCCGGTAGGTGGTCGACGTCGAAGCCGGCCGGATCCGAGTGCGGATAGACGTAGCCCTCGCCGTGGCCGAGCTTGCGGCCGTACCAGCTCGCGTCGCGCAGCGACTTCGGCGGACGGATGTTTCCCTTCTCCTGCACATCCTTCGTCGCACGCTTCAGCGCCGTGTAGCTCGCGTTCGACTTCGGTGCGAGCGCGAGGTAGATCGCGGCCTGCGCGAGGTTCAGCCGCGCCTCCGGCAGTCCGACGTGCTCGACCGCCTGCGCCGAAGCGACCGCCACGAGGAGTGCGCGCGGGTCGGCGTTGCCGATGTCCTCGGACGCGAGGACGATCATGCGCCGTGCGATGTAGCGCGCGTCCTCGCCGCTCTCCAGCATCGCGGCGAGGTAGTAGACGCTCGCGTCGGGATCCGAACCGCGCATCGACTTGATGAACGCGGAGATGAAGTCGTAGTGGGCGTCGGCCGCCTTGTCGTAGACGAGCGGGCGCTTGCGCGCCGCGTCCTCGACGTGGGCCTCCGAGAGCGGCTCACCGGCGGCCTGCGCCGTCTGCCACGCGAGCTCGAGGATGTTGTGCACGGAGCGCGCGTCTCCACCCGCGCGGGTCGCGATCAGCTGCACGAGCTCGTCCGGAACCTCCGCGTGAAGCTCATCCGCGCCGCGACGCACGATCGTCTCCAGTTCCTCGACCGACAGCGGCTCGAGCTCGTACACCTGTGCCCGAGAGAGCAGCGCGGAGTTGACCTCGAAGTAGGGGTTCTCCGTCGTCGCGCCGATCAGGGTGATCACGCCCTCCTCGACTCCCGGCAGCAGCGCATCTTGCTGCGCCTTGTTGAAGCGGTGGATCTCGTCGAGGAAGAGGATCGTCCGCTGCCCATTTGCGCCCAGCCGCTCGCGCGCGCGCGCGAGGACCTCTCGGACCTGCGCGACCGTCGCCGACACTGCCGACAGCTCCTCGAAGGCGGCACCGGTGACACGCGCGATGATGCGTGCCAGCGTCGTCTTCCCGCTGCCGGGCGGACCGTGGAAGATCGCGGAGCGCACCCGGTCCTCCTCGATCGCAGTCCGCAGCGCAGAGCCCTCTCCGAGCACGTGCGACTGGCCGACGAACTCGTCCAGCGTCTGCGGTCGCATGCGCAACGCGAGCGGCGCGACCTCGGGCAGCCGCTGCTCCGCTGCGTCTGAGAAGAGGTCGCTCATTGCAGGGGAAGTATGCTCCCGCGGCGCCTATGGCTACCGAGACGCACGAAGATTTCTCCGAGCCGATCCTGCCCGGAAAGGGAGCGTCGGACTACGAGCGCTACCTCCGCACGGACGACCTGCTCGCGCTGCAGAAGACACCGGAGGAGCAGTCGCATCCGGACGAGCTGCTCTTCCAGACGGTGCATCAGTCGTCGGAGCTCTGGCTCAAGCTCGGCACGGGCGAGGTCGCGCGCGCGACGGCGCACATCCGCGCCGGCGAGCTCGGAGCCGCACTGCGCCTGCTCCGCCGCGCAGCGCTCTGCCTGCAGTTCATCACCCGGCAGCTGGACATGCTCGAGCAGATGTCGCCGTGGGAGTACCAGACGATCCGGCGCGTGCTCGGGCACGGCAGCGGCTTCGACTCACCCGGTTTTCGCGAGGTACGCCGAGTCACGCCGCCGCTCGGCGAAGCCTTCGAAGCGGCGGTCGCCGACGCCGGGCTCGACCTGGTCGAGGTCTACGTGCAGGGGCGCGAGCACGAGGAGCTGTACCAGGTCGCCGAGGCGCTGATCGAGTGGGACGAGCGCGTGACGATGTGGCGCATCCGCCACTACAAGGTCGTAGCGCGCATCATCGGCGACCAGGTCGTCGGTACGCAGGGCACGCCCGTCGAGGTGCTCGGGAAGATGATCCACCACAACTTCTTCCCGGCGCTGTGGCGCGCGCGCAACCAACTGACGGCACGAGCGAAGGAGGAAGGCGGCTGATGGCGACCGTTACGACGCTGCGACAAGAGGTGACCGAGCTCCTGCAGGAGCTGATCCGCGTCGATACGACGAATCCGCCGGGCAACGAGACCGCCGCGGCGGAGCTGCTGCGCGACTACCTCGAGGACAGCGGTGTCTCGTGCGAGCTGTACGCCAAGATTCCCGAGCGCGCAAACCTCGTCGCGCGCATTCCGGGCCGCGGCGACGGGCCGAAGCTGCTCTTCCTCTCCCACACCGACGTCGTGCTCGCGGACGCGTCGGAATGGAGCACGGATCCGTTCGGCGGCGAGCTGCGCGACGGCGAGGTCTGGGGCCGCGGCGCGCTCGACATGAAGGGACAGGTCGCGGCGAGCGCGGTCGCGATCGCCTCGCTCGCGCGGGAGGGCTTCGAGCCGGCCGGCGACCTGGTCTTCGCGGCGACCGCCGACGAGGAAGTCGGCGCCGGCTTCGGTGCGCAGTGGCTGTGCGACGAGCATCCGGACGCGGTTCGCTGCGACTACTGCATCAACGAGGGCTCGGGCGACCGCGTCGAGCTCGGCGGCAACGCGTTCTTCCTCTGCTCGGTGGCGGAGAAGATGAGCGCCCCGTTCCGGTTGCGCGTGCTCGGCCGCAGCGGCCACGCCTCGATGCCGGGCATCTCCGACAACGCGCTCGTGAAGGCCGCGCCGATGATCACAGCGCTCGGGACGTACACGCCGCAGAAGCGCCTGACACCGGAGGTCGAGGCGCTGCTCGAGACCGTGACCGGTGAACGGCCGACGTCCGCGGACGCCGTGCTCGAGCAGGCGCGCGCCGTCTCACCGCTACTCGCAGAGATGGTCGAGCCGCTGCTCTCGATGACGTTGTCGCCGACCATGGCGAGCGCGTCGCAGAAGCGGAACGTCGTGCCGGCCGTCTGTGACATCACCGTCGACAGCAGGTTGCTGCCGGGCGTGACGCCGGACGAGCAGCAGGCCATCGTGCGCGAGGTGCTCGGCGAGGGCGACTACGAGCTCGAGTCACTCGAGGCACACGGCGGCACGCGCTCGGCGATCGAGACGCCGCTGTGGAGCGCAGTCCAGTCCTGGGTGGAGAGCGTCGAGCCGGGCGCACGTCCCGCGCCGATCTGCGTCGCGGGCTTCACCGACAGCCACTGGTTCCGCGAGGCGTTCGGCACTGTGGCCTACGGCTTCTTCCCGTCGAGCGTCCTGGACATCGAGACGGCGGCCCGGCTGATCCACTCCGCCGACGAGCGCGTCCCGGTCGAGGATCTCGAGCTCGGCGTCAGCTTCCTGCGCCATTCAGCGCAGGAGGTTTGCGGAATTCGACTCTGAGTCGATAACCTCGATTCGATGAGCGAGGAGAAGGTCCGGCTCGGCGGGATGGCGCTCGCCAACGGCGTGCTCGTCCACGGGCCGACCTCGTGGGCGTGCGCGGTGCGGACGGACGCCGGCGAGCTGAAGGTGGTCGCCCGCCGCAAGCGCTTCAGCGGCGCGAAGATCGAGAGCCCGCTCCTGCGCGGGCCCGCCCGCCTCGCCGACGCCCTGTCGATCGTCCCGCAGATTCGGCGCGCGCTCCCGGAGGCAAGGCTTCCCTTCCAGCGGCCGGGCGTCATCGCCGCGATGCTGGGGACGGCGGTCGTCGTCAAGCTCGTCCGCACCTCGACGAAGCTCAGCCCGGCCGCGCAGGAGCTGGCGAGCGGGTTGCTGTCCGTCGCGCCGGCGGCGCTCGCGCTGCGCGGCGCGGATGTCGCCGCCTACCACGGCGCGGAGCACATCTCGATCGGCACCTACGAGCAAGGCGAACGAGCCGAGCGCGAGCACGAGCGTTGCGGCTCGCACCTGCTAGGGCCGCTCCTGGCGACCACCTCCCTCGGGAACGCGCTCGCGGCTCGCGCACCGGCGCATCTCCGTACCGCGGCGCGGATGGGCGCGCAGCTCGTCGCGGTGGCGGCGTCCACCGAGATCTTCGGCTGGATGGTGCGCAACCCGGACAAGCGGCTCGCTCGTGCGCTCGCGAAGCCCGGCCACGAGCTGCAGCATCGCGTCGCGACCGCGGAGCCGACGCCGGAGCAGATCGAGGTCGCAGAGGCCGCCCTCGCCGCGTGCCTCGAGCTCGAACGAGCCTGACGATGGCGGTCGAGGAACGCACCCGCGAACGGCTCGCGCCGGAGGTCTTCGATCTGCCGGTCGAGAAGATGCGCGCGGGCTACTACACGGACGCGTACTTCAACCACGCACGCGCGACCTTGCTGCAGGACGGACGGCATCCGCGCGTGGTGATGCAGGTCTTCCAGAAGAAGAGCTCGTTCCTGGGCGGCATGGACGAGGCGATCGCGATCCTCAAGCTCTGCTCGCACGACTGGGACGCGCTGACGGTGCACGCGCTGCACGACGGCGATCGCATGTCGCCGTGGGAGACGGTAATGACGATCGAGGGCGACTACACGCTCTTCGCGCACCTCGAGACGCTCTACCTCGGCGTGCTCGCGCGCCGCACGCTGATCACGACGAACACGGTGCGCGTGCTGGAGGCCGCCAACCGTAAGCCGGTCATCTTCATGCCCGCGCGGCACGACCACCACCGCGTGCAGACGGGAGACGGCTACGCGGCGTTCGTCGCGGGGCGCATAGTCGGCGCTCCCGTCGGTGTGACGACGGACGAGCAGGCGTCGTGGTGGGGCGGCCGCGGCATCGGCACCGTCCCGCACTCGCTGATCGCGTCGTACGGCGGCAACACGGTGCTCGCGGCGACGAAGTTCGCCGAGTGGGCGCCGGAGGACATCAACATCACCGTGCTCGTCGACTTCGAGAACCACTCCGTTGCGACGGCGCTCGAGGTGGCGCGGACGCTTGGTCCGAGGCTGTGGGGCGTCCGCCTCGACACGTCGGAGTCGCTTGTCGACGAGTCCTTGTGGCAGGAGATGGGGGACTTCAAACCGATCGGCGTCAACGAGCGGCTGGTGCGCAAGGTGCGCGACGCGCTCGACCGCGACGGCTTCGAGCAGGTGAAGATCGTCGCGTCCGGCGGCTTCACGATCGAGAAGATCCGCGAGTTCGGGGAGAAGGGCGTGCCGGTGGACGCCTACGGGATCGGCTCCTCGCTGATCCGCGGCTCGAACGACTTCACCGCGGACATCGTCCTGACGGACGGGCGCCCCTCGGCGAAGGTGGGGCGCCGCTTCAAGCCGAACCCGCGGCTCGAGCTCGTCGAGTGATCCTCTGGGACGTCGACACGCAGGTCGACTTCATGCTTCCGGACGGGAAGCTGTACGTGCCCGGCGCCGAGCAGACGGCGCCCGCGATGAAGCGGCTCGTCGCGGCGGCGCGCGCGGCTGGGATCGTTCACGTCGCGTCGGCGGACGACCACGAGCTGACGGACGACGAGATCTCCGAGCAGCCCGACTTCGAGAAGACGTACCCGCCGCACTGTCTGCGCGGGACGCGCGGCGCGCGGAAGATCCCCGAGACCGAGCAGGAGGAGCCGGTCCCGATCACGCTCGAGCGGCTGCCTGAGCGCTACTTCGAGGGCCGTGAGTTCCTGCTCCTGAAGAAGAGCTTCGACGTCTTCACGAACCCGAACACCGACCGTCTGCTCGAGCTGCTCGACCCGGACGAGATCGCCGTCTTCGGCGTCGCCACGGACGTCTGCGACGACGCGGCCATCCGCGGCTTCCTGCAACGGGGCCGGAAGGTGCGCTTCGTCGAGGACGCCGCCCGCGGCCTGGACGACGCCCGGGTAAAGGCCTGTACGGCCGCATGGCGCGAGCAGGAGGTCGATTTCACCACGGTTGGCGAGGTGATCGGCAGCTTCTAGTTGACGCCCGGCCTCCCGTGGAGATGATGAGTACGGGATGCCGGGAGTGGATCTCCACGCCTACTTCGTCGCCATGCGCGACTTCGTGGTCAATTGGTGGCCGCTGCTCGGCCTGACCTTCTACATGCTGCTGATCTACATCTTCTGGCGGATGCTGCAGCTGATGCCGCGCGTCAAGCCGGCCGAGGTCGATACCCGCTCCCGGCAGGCGACGACCTGGGCCGACGTCGCCGGCGTCGACGAGGTGCGCGCGGAGCTGCAGGAGGTCGTCGACTTCCTCAAGAACCCGGCCAGGTTCGAGCGGCTCGGCGCACGCGTGCCGAAAGGGATCCTTCTGCACGGGCCGCCGGGCACAGGGAAGACGCTGCTCGCGAAGGCCGCGGCCAACGAGTCGGGCGCGACGTTCTTCGCGGCGAGCGCTTCGTCGTTCATCGAGATGTTCGCCGGGCTCGGCGCCGCGCGCATCCGCCGGCTGTTCAAGGACGCGCGGAAGAAGGCACCCGCGATCATCTTCATCGACGAGCTCGACGCGGTGGGCACGGCCCGGAGCGGCCACAACCTCAACCGCGAACAGGATCAGACGCTCAACCAGCTCCTCGTCGAGCTGGACGGTTTCGGGGGCGAGGACCAGGTCGTGGTCATGGGCGCGTCGAACCGACTCGAACAGCTCGACCCTGCGCTGCTACGGCCGGGGCGCTTCGACCGGCAGGTGCTCGTCGGCGAGCCCGACCTCGGCGCGCGCGAGGCGATTCTCAGGGTGCATACGCGTGACAAGCCGCTGGCGCCTGATGTCGACCTGACGCTGATCGCCCGCCAGACCGCGGGGTTGACCGGCGCGGATCTCGCGAACATCGCGAACGAGGCTGCGATCTTCGCCGGCCGGGAAGACCTTCGGTACGTCTCACAGGAGCAATTCGACGCGGCGATGGAGCGCGTGGTCGTAGGCCTGCAGAAGCGGCGGGTCGTGTCCGAGAAGGAGAAGCGGGTGCTCGCGTTCCACGAGGCGGGCCACGCGCTGATGTCGTACCTGATGGGCGAGCTGAAGGTGCTGCACAAGGTCTCGATCGTCAGTCGCGGCGCGGCGCTCGGCTATGCGTACTACCTGCCCTCCGAGGACCGCTACGTGCGGACGAAGGAAGAGCTGATCGACCTGATGAAGATCACCCTCGCAGGGCGCGCGGCGGAACACGTGGTCTTCGGGCGCGTGAGCACCGGCGCCGCGGACGATCTCGAGAAGGTGACCGACCTGGCCCGCTCGATGGTGTTCGAGTACGGCATGTCCGACACGGTCGCGTCGAGGACGATGCGCGCCGACAATTACGCGCTCTCGGAGGAGACGAAGCGGCTGCGCGACCAGGAGCAGGCGCGGCTGACGGACGGCGCCTTCTCCGAGGCCGTGCGCCTCTTGACGAAGCACCGCGCCGCCCTCGACCGAATCGCCTCGGCCCTGCTGCAGAAGGAGACGCTGGTCCGCGAAGAGATGCTCGAGCTGCTCGCCGGCATTCAGCCCGAGTCACGCGCCTCCGAAAGCGTAGGCACGCTGATGCCGCTCGAAAGCTCCGCTTCCGAGGGGTGATGGGTACGGCGCTTCGCGCGGAACGCGCGCGAGCGTAAGTCGGGCGGCTTTCGTGGTGCGGTAGCCTCGCTCCCATGGAGGCGCAGGGCATCCACCATCTCGGCGTCGCGGTCGAGGACCTCGACGCGGCTCTCGTCACCTACGAGCGGCTCTTCGGAGCCGAGGTCGAGCACCGCGCGACGGTCGACGACCAGGGCGTGCGTGCGGCTTCCTTGCGCATCGGTGAAGGCCGCGTCGAGCTGCTCGAGCCGCTCGGAGCCGACACCCCTGTTGGCCGGTTCCTCGCCAAGCGCGGCCCGGGGATGCACCACGTCGCCTACGAGGTCCGCGACCTGCAGGCGACGCTCACGGAGCTGGCCGATGCCGGTGCCGACCTGATCGACGCCGCGCCCCGCGAGGGGCTGTTCGGGCTGGAGGTCGCGTTCGTCCATCCGGATTCCGTCCACGGGGTTCTCTCGGAGGTGGTCTCCACTGGCTGAAAAGGAGCGGGTTCGTATCGAGATCGCCTTCGACGGCGGCCAGATCATGGGGGCGCTCGTCACGCCGGCGAGCGCTGATGCACTCGAGCAGGCCCTCGGCTCCGCCGACCTCCGTGCGGGCGCAGGAGAGGCCGCGCTCGCGCTCGAGGCCGAGGACGGCCGCTACACGATCGCCCTGCAGCGGGTCGTCTACGTGAAGCGGTATGCCCGCGAGAGCCGAGTTGGCTTCGGCGCCGCGGCCCCGAGTTAGACGCCCCGCCGCGGGGGGCATCTCCGCCTAGATGGCCGAGGAAGCGACTCGCGCTGCTGCGCAGCCTGCGAAGGGCTCCAACGAGAACGTGCGTCGTCTCGTCGAGCGTGGCCAGCAGGGCGACCGCGAGGCGCTGGAGGAGCTGTACCTCCTCCACTTCGATCGGATCTACAGCTACCTGCACATGAGCGTCGGCAACCGCCACGACGCGGAGGACCTGACGACGCAGACCTTCCTGAAGATGCTGGAGTCGATCACGGGGTTCCGCTGGCGGTCGGCGCCGTTCTCGGCCTGGCTGTTCCGGATCGCGCACAACCTGGCCATGGACCACTTTCGCGCGTCGCGCCGCTGGCAGCCCGAGGAGGACGTGCCCGAGCCGCCGGGCGAGACCGAGCCTTCCGCCGAGGCCGCAGCGTTCCAGTCGATTGGGCGGCAGAGCATGCTCGAGCTGATCGAGGGGCTGTCGCAGGAGCAGCGGCAGGTGCTTACGCTGAAGTTCGTGTTCAATCTGCCGAACGCCGAAGTCGCGACCATCCTCGGCAAGACCGAAGGTGCGATCAAGTCGCTGCAGCATCGCGCTCTCGTCTCGCTGCAGAAGCAGATCACCAAGAAGTAGTGGCGCTCGAGGTAGGGATCGTGGGGCTTCCGAGCTCCGGGAAGTCGACGCTCTTTCACGCGCTGACGGGTGCGCGGGCGACGGGCGACGTCGGCATGGCGGCGATTCCCGATCCGCGCCTCGCACAGCTCGGAGAGGTGATCAAGCCGCGCAAGGTGACGCCTGCCGCGATCCGCGTGGTCGAGGTGCGCGGCACCGGGCCCGAGCTGCTCGGCAACCTGCGCCAGGTCGACGCGCTGCTCGTCGTGCTGGATGGGTTCTCCGGCACGCGCGTCCCGGCGGACGACCTGGAGACGCTGCGTCTCGAGCTGCTCATCGCGGATCGCGACCACGTCGAGCGGCGTCTCGAGCGCGTCGCGAAGCAGGCGAAGTCGGGCGACCAGAAGCTGAAGCAGGAAGTCGCCGAGCTGGAGCGAGTCCGCGCCCACGTGGACGCCGGGGGGACGCTGGCGGACTGGCCCGGCGAGCTGCCCGCGGAGCTGGAGCCGCTGACGAGCAAGCCGCTGCTCGCGGTCGAGAACGGCTCGAAGGGCATCGACCTCAAGCTCGAGGCGGAGCTCTCCGAACTGGGCGAGGAGGCTGCCGAGTTCCGCGAGGGCGCGTCGGCGCTGGAGGAGGTCGTGCGCCGCTTGAGCGAGGAGCTCGGCCTGATCAGCTTCTTCACCGCCGGGGACAAGGAGACGCGCGCCTGGACGCTGCGCCGCGGTCAGACCGCCATCGAAGCGGCCGCGACGATTCACTCGGACCTCGCGCGCGGCTTCATCCGCTGCGAGGTGATCCGCTGGGACGACCTCGTCGAGGCCGGCTCACACGCGGAGGCCGCGCGCCGCGGCCTCCAACGGCTCGAAGGAAGGACGTACGAGGTTCAGGACGGGGACGTGCTGAACGTCCGCTTCAACGTCTAGCAACAGTCGCCGCCGCAACAGCTTTCGTCGCAACAGGTGCGCATGGGCGCCTCCTTTCGTTCGGTGCTCAACCCTTCGTCGCCTGAACGATTGCGCTGTGCATGCCGTCTGCGACGCGGTGCGTGAATGTGACAACGACGGCGTCGAAGCCGGCGGCGCGCAACCCTGCTTCGTACTCGCCTTGCGAGAGGGCGCCGGCGATGCAGCCGACGTAGGACCCGCGCTCCGCACGCTCCTCCGGTGAAAGATGGTCCTCGGCGACTACATCGGTGACGCCGACGCGACCGCCCGGGCGGAGGACGCGGTGGATCTCGCGCAGGACGCGCGGCTTGTCCGTCGAGAGGTTGATGACGCAGTTCGCGATGACGACGTCGACGGAGGCGTCCGGGAGCGGGACGTTCTCGATCTCGCCCTTGAGGAAGTGCGCGTTCGTCACGCGGGCTTCAGCGGCGTTTCGCCGCGCGAGCTCGAGCATTTCGTCGGTCATGTCGACGCCGTAGGCAAGACCCGTCGGTCCGACGCGCTTGGCCGAGAGCAGGACGTCGATGCCGCCTCCGGATCCGAGATCGAGCACGACTTCGCCCGCGCGGAGCTCCGCGACGGCGGTTGGGTTGCCGCAGCCCAGGCTGCCGAGGACGGCTGCCTGGGGGAGTTCGCTTTGGAGTTCGGCGTCGTAGAGGGCCGCTCCGAATGCGTCAGGACCGGCGTCGCCGCAGCAGCCGTTCTGCTCGCAACACGATTCGCCGGCACAGCCAAGGCCGGCCGCGGTGTCGCGTGCTGCGGCGGCGTAGCGCTCGCGGATCTGGTCCTTGATCGACATCCTTCGATGCAGTTATATTGAAAGACGTCGATGAAGTCAATTGCCGTCCTCCCCGCGATCTGCTGTGGCCCCGAAACGGCGCCGCTGGCCGTCCACGAGCGCGACCAGCTCGCTGCGAAGTTCAAGGCGCTCGCCGATCCCACTCGCGTCGCGATCGTCAATAGCCTGTCCGCCGAGGACGAAGTCTGTGTCTGCAACCTCACCGCGACCTTCGACCTCTCCCAGCCCACGATTTCGCACCACCTGAAGATCCTGCGTGAGGCCGGCCTCGTCGAGTCGACTCGCCGCGGCACCTGGGCCTACTACCGCCTCGTCCCGGAGGCGATCGACGCGCTGCGGGGAGCGCTGGGCGCGTGAACGTCCTCTTCGTCTGCCAGCAGAACGCGGGCCGGTCGCAGATGGCGCAGGCTCTGTACGAACGCCGCGGCGGACAGGCGCGCTCTGCAGGAACGACTCCGGCCGAGCACGTTCATCCCGCCGTCGCCGAGCTGATGCCCGAGCTGGCCGACCGCGTGCCGCACAAGCTCGAACACGCCGATGCGGAGTGGGCCGACCTGGTGATCACGATGGGTTGCGGGGACGCATGCCCGGTCATCCCCGGCAAGCGCTATGTGGACTGGGAACTGGACGACCCCGCCGGACAGGATCTCGAGACGGTGCGCCGTATCCGTGACGAGATCGAGCTTCGGGTGAACGAGCTCCCGGTCTAGCCGGCGGAGATCAGCGCGACGCCGGCGAGCGTGAGGCCGATGCCCGCCTCCTGCAAGCGCGCGACACGTTCGGACAGCACGATGCGGGCCAGCACCACTGTGACGATCGGATAAAGCGAAGCCAGCACCGAGGTGATGCTGACGAGGCCGCTGGAGGCAGACGCTGCATAGAGCAGGTTGCCGAACATGTCGCCGAGCCCGATCAACGCGAGCCACGGCAACACGCGTCCGGGAACGGCGAGCGGCGGCCGCTGCACTGCGAGAGTCGCCAGGATCATGGTCGTCGAGGTCATGCGGAAGATGAGCGACGCCCACCAGAAGTCCGCGTCTCCCGCGGCGTGCATGAACGGGAAGTAGCCGCCGAAGCCGACGGCGGCGAGCATGGCGAGGCCCACGCCTGCAGCGAAGCGCGTCCCTGCTCGCCCCGGTTCTCGCGCGGCGAGGAAGACCCCGATGAGCGCGCACGCGATCCCCAGGAGTTGCAAAGCAGACGGCCGGTCGCCGCTCGCAATCCCGACGATCACGGGCACGATCGCCGAGATCCCCGCGATGGGCGCGACGATGCTGATGGCGCCGACCGCGATGCCGCGGTAGTACGCGAACAAGCCGAGCGTTCCTGACACCGCTGCGGGGATGGCGAGGAGCGCGAGGGAGCCCTCCGGCCCTTTGCCACGGACGGCCACGATCAGAGCTATGCCGAGCAGACCCCCGACCTGGACGTAGACCAACGCCCGCAGGGCGCCGAGCACGCGTCCCCGGAGCGGGCCGAAGAAGTCCGCGAGCCCCCACGTCAGGCTCGCGCCGAGCGCGAGGGCGATCGCCTCCACCCGATGACGTTAGTTATTCGGGAACGGGTCGCGTCGCGGCGACTGCGTCGAGCTGGTTCGCGTGGTACAGCACGGAGGCCTCGGCCGTCCGTGCGGCGCGCGCGTCGTGGTGGCACGAGATCGCGTGCAGGAGCTCGGCGCGGACATCCGCCTCGAGCGCGGCCGCTCGTCCTTCCACGAGGCGCAGCCCGAGGTGGACGTGGCCGAGCAGCCGGCCTTCCTCCGTCTGCCGAAACGTGGGTCCGGCCGTCAGCTCCTCCGTCCGGCCGACGTCGTGCAGCAGGGCCGCGGCGAGCAACAGGTCCGCACGCAGGCGTGCATGCAGTTGCGATGCCTCGCGACAGATCGTTGCCACTCCGACCGTGTGCTCGAGCAGGCCGCCGGCGTACGAGTGATGCGGCTCGGCCGCGGGCAGCCGCCGCAACGCCGTGCGGATCGCTTTGTCGTCGAGGAAACGAAGCACCGTCGCACGCAGGCCCGGGTGGGCGATCTCCGCCGCGAGGAACTCGAGAAAGCCCTCCAGCTCGTCCGCGTCGCGGCGGATGGACGGCGCGAGCTGCGCCGGATCCTCATCGGCGGCCTCGAGCGTGCGCACGTCTACCTGCAGGCGATTGCGGAACTTCTCGACGCGCCCGAGCACGCGCACGGCGTCGCCTTCGTCGAAGCGCGAGTCGAGCAACTCGACGTCGTGCCAGACGCGTGCGTCGATCCGGCCGCTCGGATCGACGAGCTCCAGCGCGAGGTACGGTGCGCCGCCTTTCGTCCTCAGTCGTTGCTTGCGCGCGACCGCGTAGACGCCTTCGACGACACGCTCTTCGGCGAGCTCCGCGATCGCGCTCACACTTGGTAGCTTGACCGTCGTGGCGGATGTTCGGCCTTTTCGCGCGGAGGGCTACGACGAGGCGATGGCCGGCCCCCTCGAGCGCCTCGTCGCGCCTCCCTATGACGTCATTTCGCCCTCGGAGCGCGAGGAGTACCTCGGCCGCAGCCCGTACAACGTCGTCCACCTGACGCTGCCGGAGGACGAGCAGCAGGCGGGACGGGACCTCACGGACTGGCGCGCCGAAGGCGTCCTCACCCGCGACGGGCAGCCGAGCTTCTGGTTCCTCTCGCAGGATTACACCGGGCCGGACGACGTCCGGCGAACTCGTTCCGGACTGGTCGCGTCGCTGCGGGCGGAGCCGTACGACCGCGGAGTCGTCCTGCCGCACGAGCGCACGCACGCCGGCCCGAAGGAGGGACGGCTGCGGCTCCTGCGCGCGACGCGCACCCAGCTGGAGCCGATCTTCCTGCTCTACGAAGGCGATCCGCCGCCGGCGCCCGACAGTCCTCCCGACCTGCAGAGCGGCGGCGACAAGCTCTGGCGCATCGACGATGCCCCGAGCTTCGCGGGCACGGAGCTGCTGATCGCCGACGGCCATCATCGCTACGAGACCGCGCTCGCCTACGCAGCCGAGGGCGGCTCGCCCTACCTGATGGTCGTGCTCGTGCCGACGCGGCAGGAAGGTCTGACGATCTTCCCCACGCACCGCATCGCGGAGCACGTCAACGGAGCGCGCGGCACGCCCATCGACGAGCCCGGTGACGAGCTGCCGGGGGTCGTCCTGTACCGCAACGGCCGCTACGAGCTGCTCGACAGCGACGGGCTCGACGTCGAGATCGTGGAGCGCATCGCGCCCGAGGGCGTCAGCTATACGCCACGTCGCGAGGAGGCTGTCGCCACCGTCGACCGCGGCGAGGCCGAGGCCGCCTTCCTGCTCCGCCCCACGCGCATCGAGGACGTCTGGGCCGTCGCGCGTCGGGGCGAGACGATGCCGCAGAAGAGCACCTACTTCTATCCGAAGCTCACCTCGGGCCTGCTCTTCCATCCGCTTGACTGACTGGCTCGCGCTCTGCCGCGAGGCGGTCGTCGACGTGCGGCACGTGCTGGCCGAGCTGCCGACACGCGCCGACCGCGAGCCGGTCGTCGGCGCCGGCATGGGCGGTGACGAGACGACGGCGATCGACCAGGCGGCCGAGCGCGCGGTGCTCGCACGCTTCGAAGGCGTCGACGACGTCACGTTCGTCTCGGAGGAGATCGGCAAGCTCGGCGACGGCGCCGTGCACGTCGTGATCGACCCGATCGACGGCTCGCTCAACGCGAAGCGCGGGATCGGCTTCTTTTCCCTCTCGGTCGCCGTCGCCTCCGGTCCGACCATGGGCGACGTGGAGTTCGGGTTCGTCCACGACTTCGGCACCGAGGAGGAGTGGACCGCCACGCGCGGCGAGGGCGCACGCCTCAACGGCCACCTGCTGGACGGGGAGCGGCCCAAGGATCGCATCGAGATCCTCTCCTTCGAGGCGACCCGCACCGCGTCCGTCGCCGAGAAGGCGGCGGCCGTCGTCGACCTCGCCTATCGCCTCAGGATCATGGGCTCGCTCGCACTGTCGCTGTGCCACCTCGCGGCGGGGCGTGTCGACGCGGTGTGCTCGCTGAAGCCCGCACGCTCGGTGGACATTGCCGCGGCCCAGCTGCTCGTCCGCGAGCGCGGCCTGGCGATCGACCTGTTCGAGGCGCCGCCGTTCGACGGTGCGCCGCTCGACGTCGAGGGGCGTTCACGGGTCGTCGCAGCGGGAACGCCCGAGCTGTGTCGGCAGCTCGCGCACGCCCTGTCCGCATAGGCTGCTCCGGCTGGAACTACCAGGCCTGGAAAGACGAGCTCTACGAAGGGAAGCCGCCGCGGCTGTGGCTGCAGCACTACGCGCAGCACTTCGCCACCGTCGAGGTGAACAACACCTTCTACCGGCTGCCGCTCAAGACGTCGGTCGCGAGGTGGGTGGAGCAGACGCCACCCGGCTTCCTCTTCGCCGTGAAGGCGAGCCGCTACCTGACGCATATCAAGCGCCTGACCGATCTACGCGGCGGAATCCAGCGCTACTACGAGGGCATCGAGCCGCTCGTACGTTCCCCGAAGCTCGGTCCCGTGCTGTGGCAGCTGCCGGCTACGTTCAGACGCGACGACGATCGCTTGGCGGCCGCGCTCGAGGCGTTTCCGCCCGGCCGGCATTGCTTCGAGTTCCGACACGCTAGTTGGTTCGTCGAACCCGTCTACGAGCTCCTCCGCGAGCACGGCGCCGCGCTCGTGATCGGCGACCGGCCGGAGGTGAAGGAGTTCCAGACGCACGAGTTCACGGCCGATTGGACGTATGTCCGCTTTCACTACGGCTCGCGCGGCCGGCGCGGCAACTACAGCGAGACAGAGCTGGAGGAGTGGGCGGGCCGGTTCGAGGACTGGAGGCGCGAGATCGAGGTCCTCGCGTACTTCAACAACGACTGGGAGGCGTTCGCGATCAGGAACGCGCAATGGCTGAAACAGCGTCTGGAGCGTGGTCCTCACAAGGGACGTTGACGTAGCCCGAGCGAAACGGGCTCGCCGCTCCAGTGCTGGCGTCGTACGTGTGCCTCCACACGCAACCTGTGTCGTTCGTCAAGAGATGGATCGAGACGGACGTTTCGGGAGAAGTCGTCTTCACGCGGTGGATGTCGTCTCTCGGTGGGATCAGGACATAGAAGTCGCCGGCTTCGAGCGATCGCTCTTCGACGAGCTCGAGTACTCCATCACGGCGCGCGTAGACCTCTTCGTCCTGCGAGCCGCGATACAGCCCGACGACGCCCCACGCGAGGTGGTCGTGGATCGGTGTCTCCGAACCAGATGGCACGACGAGTGAGAACAGCGAGAGCGAACCGTCGTCCGCCCTGTAGAGAAGCCACTGACCGATGCCGCCGCCCATCCCGCTCTCCGGCGCGGCAGCTTGATACCTGGCGGGGAGCCACGTCGGATCGGCGAGCAGCTCGGCGAACCGTGGCCGGATCGCATCGCAGGCCCCTGCGGGTGACGTTGCGCTGCGCACGACCGCCTCGACGCCTGCGACGAAGGCTCGTACGATCGGTGTGTCGAGAACGAAGAGGCCACTCATCGTCAAAGCAGGTCGGCGATCAATGCAGCCGCCCGTGCCGCGCCGTCGGTCTCCACCGGCCGAAAGTCGACCTCTTGTCCGATCTCCTCCGCGATCGCGGCGGCGATCACGTCAGGAGTCGACTCGACGAAGTCCATGCAGTGGCCCGAGCCGTACTGTCCCAGCCGGCGGCGCACGTGGAAGTTCTGCTCGAAGTGGTGCCGGAGCGGGAAGTAGAGAAACGGCCTGCGGTTCGCTGTCAGCTCCATCGTCGTCGTCAGCCCGCCCTGCACGACCGCCAGATCGCACGCCGCGAGGTGGCGGTAGAGCTCGTGGACGTAGCGACGGACCTCGAGCCCGTCTGCCGACGGCAGCGTGGCCGGGTCGATCCGCGGCCCGGCGACGACGACCATGCGCAGATCCGGGACTCGTTCCTTCGCCTCGGGAAACGCGTCGATCACGCGGCGCAGGAGGGGGCCGCCGACGCCTGACCCGCCCACCGTGACGATGCAGACCTGTTCGTCCGGGGCGTAGCCGAGGTCGGCGCGCAAGGCGTCGCGATCGGCGAAGTCCGCCGGGTCGAAGCCGGTGACGTAGCCCGCGAAGTCGTAGTTCTCCCTCGTCCAGTCGCGGATGTACGGGAGGTCGGGGCCGAACGCGTCAGCCACGATGTCGTTCTCGTTGCCGACGTAGATCGCGCGGTCGCGGAGACGCGGAAAGCGCGCGATGTGCTCGATCATCTCGGCGTTGTAGTCGGCGGTGAGAAACGCCTCGTGATCGCCGCCGTCCTCCATCGGGAGCCAGCCGACGAAGTCGGTCAGCCAGACGTAGGCGGCCCGCTTCTCCTCCGGGTTCTCGTGCAGGTAGTAGTCGAGCTCCCACGCCTCGTCGCCGATCCAGAGGTCGTAGTGGTCGTCCCGCACGATGTCGTGGAAGACCATGAAGTTGGCGAGCAGGATCTCGTCCATCCGCCGGATCGCCTGGAAGCAGTGCAGGTCGTGCTCGGCGCACTCGCTCTCGATGTGGCCGGACTCGTTCGCAAGGTGCGCGCTCGCCGGATGGATGCGCTCACCGCGCGACTCGAGCACCGCCGTGACCGGATGCTGCGCGAGCCAGTCGATCTCGAGGTCGGGGTGGAGCTTGCGCAGCTCGTCGGCGATCGCCACGTCGCGCTGCGCGTGGCCGAGCCCGATCGGTGAGGAGACGTAGAGCGCGCGTTTGCGGCGAGACCTTGCGCGCGGCCACGTCGTGCTGGGCGTCGGAGGGTCCATGAAGTCGCGCAGGAGCAGGTTGACCTTCACCGGGTCGCGCACGTGCGGTGAGTGGCCGCTCCCTTCCATCGTCACCAGACGGCCGGCGGTCGCCTCGGCGAGGGCGACGCCCCGCGCGTGCGGGCTGATCGCGTCCCGATCGCCGTGGATCACGAGCACGGGGCAGCGGATCCGTGCGCAGAGCTCGCGCAGGTCGTCCTCGTCGAGAAAGCGCTCCGTCGAAACGGCGATCAAGGTCTCGGGGTCGGTGTCGAGGCCCCACGCGACGCCGTCCTCGATCGGCTTCGTGGAGTGCGGCTCGCTGAAGATCTTCGTGAAGAAGAAGCCGAGGAAGTCCTCGTACTCGCGCAACCAGTAGTGGCGATTGAACTTCGCCCAGCCCTCGTCGGTGTCGAGCACGTCGTCGAACGAGTGGATCATGCGCTCGGGGTGCCCGGGAACGAGCGGTGCAGACGGGTCGATGAAGACGACACGCTCCACGCGCTCGGGATGCTCCGCGGCGAGGATCAGCGAGCGCTGCGCCCCGAGCGAATGCGTGACGACGACGGCGCTCTGTGTCTGCGTCTCGTCGAGTACGGCCAAGGCGTCTGCGGCGTACTCACGCTCGTCGTACGCGTGCGGCGCCGTCGGGCGGTCGGACTTGCCGTTGCCGCGCGGGTCGAAGGCGACGGCGCGGTAGTGCCGCGCGAAGTAGGGAATCTGCATCTTCCAGCAGCGTGAGTGCACGATCGCCCACGGCGGCACGAACAACACCGTCGGCTCGCCGTCTCCGTAGACCTCGTAGAAGATGCGAACCCCGTCGCGTTCGACGTGGCCGTCCATGTCGGGATAGCGGGCGCGGGTTTGTTCGGGTGCGCCGCTCAGCGTCGTTGCCATCGTTCCTCCAGCATCCTGTCGATCCATTCGAGCAGCTCGCCGTGGCCGGTCGTGATCCCCGAGAGACGCTCCACGATGATGCCAAGGTTGAACGTCACGACCAAAGCGATGAGCACCTCGAGCGGGATGTCGAGCCCCAGCTCCTCACGCGGTACTGCAAATGCCTCCGTGAGGACGCTGCGCCACTCCCCGTCGACCTTCGCGAGGTGCTCCCTGATCTCGGGGCGGTTCCAGCCGAGCGCCTGCAGCTCGAGCCAGACCTTCTCGTAGCGCACGTCCTCCTCGACGAGAAAACGCATGGCCGTACGCCACTTCTCGATGAACGGCGTGTCGGCCGCATACATCGTCCGCTGCCGCTCGATCAGACGCTCGGTGAAACGCTCCAGGGTGCGGACGAGAAGGTTCTCGATCGAGCCGAAGTAGTAGTGCACGAGCCCGTGGTTGAGACCCGCCGCCTCGGCGAGGCGCCGGGTCGTGATGCCCGAATAGCCCAGGTCGACGAGCAGCCGCTCGGCCGCGTCGAGGAGTGCATCCTCGGCAGCCGAGCGGGCTGCAGTTTTGCGGGCGGGCTCGCTCACCTCAGTGCGAGAACGGCGTCGGGAACCACGGCGGGTGTGCGAATGCGACCGCCGCCAGCACGAGCAGCGCCACTCCCACCACCGGCGTCAGCGCACGTCCGTGCCGGCCCGTCTTCTCGTACACCATCACCGCCGTCAACGCTGCCATCCACCACAGCACGGCCACGCCGGCGGCGAACATGACGACCATCAACGCCCAGCAGCAGCCGAGGCAGAAGAGGCCGTGGCCGGATCCCAGCCGGAACGCCGCCGCCGGTCCGCGGCGATAGTGCGAGAGCAGGTACGGCGCCGGATGGCGGCACTTCGACAGGCACTTGTCCTTCAAGTCCGTGAACTGGAAGACCCCCGCCATCGCGAGGGCACTACCGCCGATCAGCCACGGCCGGGCCTCGAGCCACGGCGTGGCGTCCACCGTGTGGTGCACGGCGTCGTCGCCGAGAAAGGCGAGCGCGCCGAACCCCGTCCAGACGGCGGCGTACCCGGCGAGGAACGTGGCACGCACCAGGCGGACGCGCTCCTGACTGCGGCTCGTCGCCTCGAACAGCCGGACCAGCGGCAGGCTCGAGGGCAGCATCATCGCCGCCACCATCGCCTGCCACGCCAGCAGGAAGAGCAGGAGGGCGGCCCAGAACGGCGGGCCGCCCTCGATGAGTGCGTCATGGTGGAGCGCCCCGGCGGTGCCGGTTGCCTCCGCAGTGATCGCGAGCAGCCAGCCGCCGGCGATCGCTGCGAACACGACGCGGGGGACGCGCGGCCGTGCACGCTGGAGCGCCGGAGCGAGCGCGGTCACCCCGCGTGCTCCATCTTCCACTCGGACTGGATCGCGTTCTTCCCGTGGTACTCCCACGTCATTCCGTACTGCGGCAGGTTCACCTTGCTGACGCTCGCCTTGGCGAGGAACGCCGGCGATCCCGGCACGGTCGAGAAGACCGAGTTCTGCAGCGTCGTGATGCTGCCGTCGGGACCGCGGTAGGGCTCCATCTCGGTCTCCACCACGCCCGGGATGCGTAGGCTGCCGCTGCCGCCCTCGACCTGGTGGCTGATCGGGACGAACTCCACGCCCTTCACTTCGCCGATCAGCGCCTCCCAAAGGTCGCCGAGCGGCCCGCCGAGCTTGCCGGTGAAGGCCTCCAGCAGCGCGTTGCGCTGCTCCTCGGTCCCGCGCTCGTCCACCATCGCGGCGACCTGCCAGTTGCCGGCGAGGACGTTGCCCGGGATGTTGCAGCAGAGGACGAGGTTGAGACCCGAGACGTCGACGTCCCGGATCTGCCCGTGCTCGATCCCGTACGCGATGATTGCGTAGCAGTAGCCGAGGTCTGGATCCTCCCCGATCCAGCACGGGCAGTTGACGTCGCACGAGCACGCCTCGATCAGCGTGCCCTGGAGCGAGTAGAGCGTCCCTGTCCCCTCGCCGACTTCCTGAACCGTTGTCACGATCGACCTCCTTTGACAGATGACTTAGTCAAACGACTAAGGCGATGATGCATCGCCTCACGACGCATGTCAAGAGTGAGCGGCCTGATATCCGTACGCAGAGGCATGGCCGCGACCGTCAACCTCAGCTCCCCGGACCGGGTCCTGTATCCCGACGACGGGATCACCAAGGGCGACCTGTTCGAGTACTACCGTGCCGCCGCACCGACGCTCGTGCCGCACCTGCGCGACCGGCCCTTCACGATGAAGCGCTATCCGCACGGCATCACGGGCGAGGTGTTCTTCCAGAAGCAGGCACCCAAGCACTTGCCGGAATGGATCCCGACACGGCAGTTCCGGACGTGGCCGCGCGAGGGCGGCTCGCGGCTCGTCGACTTTGCCCTCGTGAACTCGACCGAAGCGGTGCTCTTCATGGTGCAGAACAACTGCATCGACATGAACGCGTGGTACTCGCGCGTCGACAAGCCGCACCGTCCGGACTTCGTCCTCTTCGACCTCGACCCGCCCGACGGCGGCTTCGAGCTGGCGATCGAGGTCGCGCACCTGATCAACGAGCTGCTCGACGAGGTCGGCCTCCCGGGCTACGTGAAGACGAGCGGCGCGGACGGCATCCACGTCGTCGCGCCGATCGCGCGGCGCGCGAGCTTCGAGCAGACGTACGCCTTCGCCGAGAAGGCCTCCCGCCTGCTCGAGCAGCGGCATCCGGGCAGGGTCACGACCGAATGGCTGAAGAAGAAGCGGCGAGGCGTGCTCGTCGACCACCGGCAGAACGGCTGGGGGAAAACGATCGCCTCGGTGTACAGCGTGCGGCCGAAGCCGGGCGCGCCGGTGTCGACGCCGCTGCGCTGGGAGGAGCTGACAGCGGACGTCCGTCCGCGCGACTTCACGATGCAACGCGCGCTCCAGCGGATCGGGGAGCACGGTGACCTGTTTGCGCCCGTGCTAGAGGATCCGCGCCCGCTCTCCGCCGCCGCCAAGGCACTCGACCGGCTCTACGATTGAGCAGTGCTCGAACTGCTCGTCGCGCTGACGCTGCCGTTCAAGGCGACACTCCACGCTCCGACGCACACGCCGCGCGTGAACAAACCGTGGCCGATCTGGATTCGCGTCACGGACCGCGCCGGACATCCGATCCGTGCACGTCTGACGATGCGCTTCCTGTTTGCGGGCGTTCCGGTCGGCAAGGTCGACAACGGCCGCGTCTACACGTTCACCGGGACCTGGCGTGAGAAGAAGGGCGAGGAGATCACCTTCCCGGCTGAGGGGCGCGGGCACCGCCTCACGTTCCAGGCCCTCGTCACCGCGCGCGGGCGCACCGCGAAGCTGAACTACTGGGTACGGCCGCGTTGAGCGCCGGCGCCCGCGTCGTTGTCGACCGGGTTAGCAAGGCGTTCGAGGGAGGGCGGATTCCGGCGCTCACGGATGCGTCGCTGCGGCTGGAGCCCGGCGAGCTCGTCTCACTGACCGGCCCGTCCGGCAGCGGCAAGAGCACGCTGCTGAACCTGATCGGCGCGCTCGACCGTCCGGACTCCGGCTCGATCACGGTCGACGGCTCGACGCTCGACGGGCAGGACGCGAGCGACTACCGCGCAGCGATCGTCGGCTTCGTCTTCCAGTTCCACAACCTGATCCCAACCTTGACGGCCTTGGAGAACGTGCAGGTGCCCATGCTCGGGCGAGGATTGGATCGTGGCGGCCGCGCCGATCGCGCTCGGCGCCTGTTGCGGGAGGTCGGGCTCGAGCAACGTGCCGGCGCGTTTCCTGCCACGCTGTCCGGCGGCGAGCGTCAGCGTGTCGCGCTGGCGCGGGCGCTCGCGAACGAGCCGCGGCTGCTGCTCGCGGACGAGCCGACGGGTGCGCTCGACTCGGCGACCAGCGCACAGGTGCTGGACTTGATCGAGCGGCTGCGGGCGGAGCGCGGGATGACCGTCCTTCTTGTCACCAACGACGAAGCGGTGGCCGGCCGCGCTGAGCGGACGCTCAGGCTGCTCGACGGAGCGCTGCAATCGGGGTGAGCCGGACCGCACGCCACGTCGGATAGGCGGCGCCGACCAGCGCGACCCCGAGCGCGAACGCAAGCCCCCAGGCGAACACGCCTGCGGTGAAGTCCGGTCGCACGAGCCCTGACGCGCTCGTGTGGTCGCTGAACTCGTGTGCGGCGAGCACGCCGAGGCCGAGCCCGGCGCCGAGCGCGAGGACGCAGATGCCGATCGCCTCGCTCACGATCAGGAAGGCGATACGCCACGTGCGCCAGCCCACCGCGCGCAGGATGCCGATCTCGGCCACGCGCTCGAACACCGACATCGCCATCGTGTTGGTCACCCCGATGCCGCCCACGATCAGCGCGAGCAGCGAGATGATCCAGCCCGTGTCGACGATCAGCCGACTGGACGTGTCCACCTTGATCGCCTGGCTCGGCTCGTAGACCGCAACCGTGCCCGGGAAGCGTCGCTCGACACGCTGCGCGACAGTGCGCGCTCGCAGGCCGGGCTGGACGCTGACGGCGACGGTTGTGACCTCCCCGGGGCGATGCGCGAGTCGTTCCAGCGTGCGCAGCGGCAGCACCGCACCGGCGTCCTCGAACTCGTCGCCGCTGTGATAGACGCCGACGACGCGGAAGCGCTTGCCGCCGACGCGGACCACGCTCCGCTTCAGGCTGTCTCCGGCGATCGCCTCGCCGGCACGCGGGAACCGCCCTTCGAGCAGCACGAGCCGACGCCAGACGAACTCGTCCGGCTCGAGCCCGAAGGCGAAGAACCCGTCCGCGGAGAGGAGCTTCAGCTTCGCCACCTTCGCGACGCCGGGCACGTCGGCGACGCGCGCCGCGATGCTCTCCGGCAGAAGCGAGCGGCTGAAGTCGGAGACGTCCTCCTGAAAGAGGCCGAAGTCGGCGCGGCCGACGTGGATCAGTTCGTCGGCGCTGTTCTTCACGCCGGTGGCGAGCGAGAGGAGCGCGACGATCAGGCCGACACCGAGGGCGACTCCCGTCGCCGTCAGCGCAGTCCGCGCCGGACGTCGCAGCAGATTCCGCCAGACGAGCGACACCCAGGTCACGAATTCGCATATTGCTACGCTCAGCGCAGGGATGGAGCCGAACCGCGACGAGATCCTGCGCGCGCTCGAGCGTGTGATCGACCCAGAGCTGCGCAGGCCCGTGACCGAGCTCGACATGGTGCGCGACGTCGAGATCGACGGCGGCGACGTGCGTGTCACGATCGCGCTGACGGTCGCCGGCTGTCCGCTGCGAGACTCGTTCCAGGAGCAGGTCGCCGACGTCCTGCGCGACGTTCCCGGCGTCGAGCGCGTGGCGCTCGGGTTCGACGTGATGACGGCCGAAGAGCGCCAAGCGCTGACGACCAAGCTGCGCGGCGGGATGCAGGAGCGGTCGAAAGGCCTCTCGCTCGATGCGTCCACGCGTGTGCTCGCCGTCTGCAGCGGCAAGGGCGGCGTGGGCAAGTCGACGCTGTCCGCGAATCTCGCCGTCGCGCTGGCGCAGGAAGGGAAGCAGGTCGGAATTCTCGACGCGGACGTCTACGGGCACTCGGTGCCGCACGTGCTCGGCATCCGGCAAAAGCCTGTGCTCGTCGACCAGATGATCGTCCCGCCTGTCAAACGCCTAGGGCGTTCAGTTTCGATTCCAGCGGGTCGACCGGTCGGTTCCGACGGAGGCGCGAGCGAGCTCGCCCCTCCTGATGGCGACCTCGCAAGCGACGTCGCGCTGAAGCTGATGTCGATCGGCTTCTTCCTCGACGACAACCAGCCGGTGATGTGGCGAGGGCCGATGCTGCACCGCGCGCTCGAGCAGTTCCTGTCGGACGTCCACTGGGGGCAGCTCGACGTGCTCGTCGTCGACATGCCGCCGGGCACCGGCGACGTTGCGATCTCGCTCGGCCAGCTGCTGCCGCGCGCGGAGACGCTCGTCGTCACGACGCCGCAGCCGGCCGCGCAGGAGGTCGCGGCGCGCGCGGGCGCGATGGCTCAGAAGACCGGCATGCGCCTGATCGGCGTCGTCGAGAACATGGCCGGGGACGTCTTCGGCTCGGGGGGCGGGGAGCGCCTCGCCGACGAGCTCGGCGTGCCGTTGCTCGGCTCGGTCCCGCTCGATCCGCGGCTGCGCGAGTGCGGCGACGCGGGCGAGCCGCTCATGGTCGGGGCGGCGGACTCGGAGAGCGCGCACGAGCTGCGCCGCATCGCCGAGGCCGTGCTGGCCATGGAACGCGGCTCGATCGTCAAGCCTCTGCCCGTCCTCTCCTGACGGACGATCCGTTCGGTCGGCTGAGCGCGCTCGGCTTCGCCGACAAGGACGCGCGCACGCTCGCCGATCACTTCCTCGACGCCGAGCGGCGGGGCAAGCGCGGGCACGGCTTCGCACGGGTCGACTGGCTCGAAACGCTGGACGGCCTAAACCCGTCGGCGGAGCCGGAGTGCGTGATCGCGGAGGGCTGCTACGAACGCTGGGAAGGGCGCGGCGCCCTCGGCTATCTCACGCTGGCGGCGATCTGCGACGGGCAGCTCGAGGATCCTCCGGAGGCGGCGCGGTTGATCGTCGCCCACGACTGCTTCCCGACGGGGATGCTCGGGTATTGGGCGCGGCGGCTCGCGTCCGGCGGGCTGCTCGCGGTGCTGACTGCGACGTCGCCGCCGCGCCTTGGGCATCCCGACGGTGGTCCGAAGCTCGCGGGGACGAATCCGCTCGCGATCGCGATTCCGAGCTCCGATGGGAGCCCGCTCGTCAGCGACGTTTCCATGGGCCGCGTGACGTACGGCGACGTGATCGCCGGCGCGGCATCGGAGGACGAGCTCGTCCCGTTCGGCGGCGAGCACGCCCACAAGGCGTTTGCGCTTGCGCTCGGCCTGCAGCTGCTGGTCGACTCGCTCGTCGCCGACGGCTACGGAGCGGTGCTGCTCGTCGCGCAACCGGCGGCGGATCCCGTGCCGGGGTTGCGCGCGCGGGCTGCCGGCGTGCGCCTGCCGGGCGACGCGTGATGCTGGCGCTGCCGCCGGCATTCGTCGCGGGGGAGATCGTTCGCCTGCAGACGCGTCGGCACGTCGTGGCGCTGACGTTCGACGGCGGCGGCAATGCCGACGGCGCACGCGGCGTGTTGAAGGTCCTGCGCCGCGAGCACGTGCGGGCGACATTCTTCCTGACGGGTCAGTTCGTGGAGAGCTACCCGGCGCTCGTGCGGACGATCGGCCGCCGCTACCCGGTGGGGAACCACACGGTGAACCATCTCGACCTGCTGCGCCTGTCGCCTCTGGCGGCGAGGCGTGAGATCACGCGCGCCGCGGTGCTGATCCAGCGTGCGACGGGTCGCGACACCCATCCGTATTTCCGGTTTCCGTACGGCTCGCGCAACGGACGCACCCTTCGGCTTGCCAATGAGCTCGGCTACGCGTCGGTGCGCTGGACGGTCGACACCTGGGGCTGGATGGGCCGGTCGCAGCAGAGCGTCCGGGGTGCGGTCCGCCGCGTCGTGGACCACCTGGTGCCCGGGGAAATCGTGCTGATGCATCTCGGCTCGTCGCGCGACCACAGCACGATCGACTCGAAGGCGCTGCCGGCGGTGATCCGGCTCGTCCGGGCGCGCGGTTACCGGTTCGTCACTCTGGCGGGGATCCGAGCGCCTCGCTGAAGCGCGGATCGTCCCGCAGCGAGTCGAAGTCTGAGTCCTCGTTTGCGTGCTCGCGGACGCGCGGGTTCTTCGCCGCTTCCCTTAGATGCTCGAGCGCGTCGTCTTTCTCGCCGAGCAGGGCTTCGACGCAGGCGAGGTCGTAGAGCAGACTCGTGTTGCCGGGGTGCAACGCGAGCCCCTCGAGGAGCAGCGCCTTCACCTCGTCGTAGCGCTTCGCCTCCCAGGCCGGCACGCCCGCGAACGCGAACTCCCACGGGGAGACCTTGAACGGCTCGCCGCGCACACCGCCGATCGCGAGCACCGTCGTACCGTCCTCGGCGGCGCGTGCGCCGCGCCGCTCTTTCGGGTCGTCGAGGAAGACGCACGTCCCAGCCGGCGCGTCGAAGCTCTCCCCGTCGACCGTGAAAGTGGCGCGACCGCTCACGACGACATACAGCTCCTCGTGATGACCCGCTCCCGCTCCCGTCTCGTCGTGCTCTTCGACGACGAGCCCACCGGCATCGGCCGTGTAGGCGTTGATGCCGAACGCCTCGATCCCAAGCGTGCGTCGCACGGGACGCCACTGCAATTCGCCGCCGACGACCGGAATCGGCTCGATGTCCGCGATGCGGACGACCTTCACGCGCTCTCCTTGCGCAGGGCCTCGAGCACGATCGGGTCGATGCGCGAAATGCCGTCGATACGCTCTTCGAGGTTGGCGGCGCCGGCCCAGTTCGCGAACGCGTTGTCCAGCCCATCCGTGTAGCCCAGCTTCCGCAGCCGGTCGCGCAGCTCGTCCGCGAGCCTCTCGTCGACGTCGAGCCAGTCCTCCTGTGGCGTCGCACCGAACAACTCCTGATGCAGCGAGAACAGGCGGCGCAGCTCGGCGATCGGCCGCTCGTGGTCGTCCACGCGCAGGTCGACGACGGTGTCGGAGAGCTTTGCGTAGCCCTCGTCCTTCTGGACGATCAGCAGTGACGCCGACTGCTGGCCGCGCCGGTCGCCGCCGGCGGCCTGGGCGGCTGCGAGACATTCGATCAGCCGCTCTGCGAGCTCGAGGTGCGCGTTCGATTCGAAGGTGACGGCGAGTGCGTCGACCGTGGCGGCCGACACGAGGATGTTCCCCTGGGCCGCGTAGCACTCTCCGGAGCGGCCCCCGGCCCACTCGTGACAGCCCTCCCCCGTGAAGGTCGCGGCGTGGCCGTTGCGGTCGACGACGCCGACCTGCCGCTCGGCGCGCCCCTCGTCGGCCGACGTCAGCGCCTCGATCACCTCCTCTGCGCTGCGTCCCTCACGCAGCAGTGCGAGCCCGTCCGGGCCGTAGCGCGGGTTCGCGTAGGACTGCGTCGCGATCGCGCCGACGTGCGGCTCGGCCCAGGGCACGACCGAGCCGACCGCGAGAAACCTCGACTGCACGGCGACGCCCCATTGCTCCGCTTCGGGGTCGCACGCGGCGATCGAATACGTTGCGACGACGTCGCTACGGGCCATACGTCAGCTCGCGGAGGTCGACCTCGAGCAGGTCGCGTCGGTCCGCGGGGACGAGCGCGGCAGCCACCTCGGGGTGCGAGAGCGCCGCCTTGATCTCCTCGGCCGTCTGCGCACGGACGACGATCGGGCGTCCCGCCTCGTGAGCCTCGTGCAGGCTCTGCGTGTCGGACAGCTCGTCGAGCACGAGCGCGTCGTCGAGCTCGAGCTCCCCTTCGACTGCGATCTCCGGCACGCGCCGCCCGGTCGCGCCGAACCAGCGCTCCCTCACAGCGTGACCGACTCGCCCGGGTCGATTGCGTGGATCTCCACGTCCGGGGCGAGTCGCTTCAGCTCGTCGGGACTGCCGGCGAGCAGCGGGAACGTCCCGTAGTGGCACGGCACGACGCGCTTGACGCGGAGCAGCTCACACGCGACCGCGGCCTCGGGCGGCGCCATCGTGAAGTGTCCGCCGATCGGCAGGACGGCCACGTCGGGCGAGTAGATCCGGCCGATCAGCTGCATGTCGCCGAACACGCACGTGTCGCCGGCGAAGTAGATCTTCTTGCCGTCCTCGAGCTCGACGACGATGCCGGCGGCTTCGCCGAGGTAGGTGCCGTCGTTTGCGGCGCTCGAGTGGAACGCGTTCGTGAGCGTGAACTTGATCCCCTCGGCCTCGACCGTGCCGCCCTTGTTCGGGCCGGGCATGTCGTCGGTCTGGGCGCCTTGCTCCTTCAGCCAGCCCTTCAGCTCCACCATTGCGACGATCGGGACCGGTCCGAGCTTCTTGCTCAGCTCGACTGTCGAGCCGACGTGGTCGGAGTGGCCGTGCGTGATCGCGATCACGTCACAGCGGTCGGGATCCTTCTCCGAATCCGGGCACTTCGGGTTCTCGAACCAAGGGTCGACGTAGACCCGCTTCCCGCCGGGGGTGTCCAGGCGGAAGGAGGCATGTCCCAGCCAGGTCAGCGATGCGTCGGGCATCGAGCTCCTTTCGGGGTCCGACCCCGCAGGGGTCCGACCCCACCCTTTCGGTGTGCAGTGGCGGCGGAAGGCTAAAGGAACGTCCGAGGCCAAGGCGAACCTTGCTTGGGATGGCCCGCCGAGCGCTCCCGGCCCTGCTCGCGCTGATCGCCCTCCTCGCCGACCTCTCCGGTAGCCACGGAGTCGCGCTCGTTTTCGTGCTGGCCTCCATCCCTGCGGCTTTCGCGCTCGCGCTCGAGTGCTACGGCGATGCCCTGGAGTCGCGGTGCGGCGGCATCCGTCCGCTGGTCGCGGTCGGCGGGCTCGGCCTGCTCGTCCTGAGTGCGGCGCTGCGGAGCCCGGCGGTCGTCGGCGGCGTCCCCCGGCTCGCAGTCTCAGCGATCGTCCTCTGTCTTCTCCTCTATGCCGGTGCACTGCTCGGTGCGCTGTTTGCGCCGCGCCCGGCGCCGGCTCTGATCGCTCTTGAAGAAGAGGACGAGCGGCTCGCGGCGTAGGTGCGGTTAACCGCACCTCCAATACGCCAGCCGCCCGCCCACTCCCAATAGGTAGAACCTCAAGTGGTGCTGACCCGTCTCGCCCATCTTGTGCATCGCCGCCGCCGACGCGTGATCGTGCTCTGGTTCCTGCTCACGGCCTTCGGCCTGTTCGCGACGGCGAAGGTGTCGAACCGCTGGTTCGAGTCCTTCTCGATCCCCGGCTACTCGGCGTACGAGACGAACCAAAAGGTCCTGAAGACCTTCGGCACCGGCGAGCAGGCGCCGCTCGTCGCCGTGTTCCAGTCCAGCGGCGACGTGACAAAGGAGAACCTCGAGCCGGCGATCGACAAGGCTGCGGCCGTCAATCCCGGCTCGCGCGTCAGCTCCTACTTCGACACGCAGAAGTCCGTCTACGTCTCGAAGGACAAGCACACGACCTTCGCGGAGATCTATCCGGCCGGCGAGAACACCTTCAGCGGCGACGTGCACGTCAAGGAGGTACGCAAGGCGCTGGAGGACGCGGCGCCCACGGGCGTGACCGCGCACCTGACCGGGCTCTTGGCGCTGTACGACGAGTCGACCGGCGGCGGTGGGGACGGCCCGAGCGTCCTGACCGAGGCGCTGATCGGCGGCGTGGGCGCGCTCATCATCCTGCTCTTCGTCTTCGGGACGCTGCCGGCCGTGGCCATGCCGCTCGCCATCGCAGCCGTGAGCATCCTCAACACCTTCACGCTCGTCTGGATCCTCACCTACCTGACCGACGTCTCGATCGTCGTTCAGTTCCTGATCGCCCTGGTCGGGCTCGGCGTCGCGATCGACTATGCGCTGCTGATGATCTTCCGCTTCCGCGAGGAGCTCGCGGCCGGGGAGGACGTCGAGACGGCGTTGACCGAGACGATGACGCACGCCGGCCGATCGGTGATCGTCTCGGGCTCGACGGTTGCGGTCGGACTGCTGAGCATGATCATCCTGCCGCTGCCGTTCATCCGCTCGATCGGGATCGGCGGGATGCTGATCCCGGCAGTCTCGGTGCTGGTCTCGATCACGCTGCTGCCGGCGCTGCTCTCGGTGCTCGGCACCCGGATCAACAGCCTGCGCGTAATGCCGAAGCGCTTCGTCAACGTCACCCATCCCGAGACGGGCTGGTGGGGCCGTTGGGCGCAGCTCGTCGTGCGTCGCCCGTGGCCGGTCGCCGCCGTCGGCGCCGCGATTGTCGGCGTGCTGCTCGTGTTCGGATTCCAGCTCAACCCGAGCGAGGCGCAGGCAAAGGACTTCCCGGGCAAGGGCGACGCGAGCATCGGCCGCGATGCCCTGACCGGCGCCGGCATCTCGCCCGGCGTGATCAAGCCGTTTGTCATCCTCACAAAGGACGGAACTCAAGGTGCCGTCGTCGAGCGCGTCAGCCGTGTCGAGGGAGTCGAGGGGGCTGCCGCGCCGCCGTCCTGGCGGCAGGACGGCTACGCGCTCGTCGAGGCATTCGCCTCGCACGACGGTTCGAGCAAGCCGGTGCGCGAGACGATCAACCGCGTCAAGGATGCGTTACCGCCCGGCGCCAGCCTCGGCGGCGTGGCGCCGGAGGACCGTGACTTCGTGCACGCCGTCTACGGCAACTTCCCCTACGTGCTGCTGTTCGTGATCCTGCTGACCTTCGTGCTGCTCGCGCGCGCGTTCCGCTCGCTGCTGTTGCCGCTGAAGGCCGTGATCCTGAACCTGGTCTCGCTCGGCGCTGCGTACGGAATCATTGTGTTCATCTTCCAGCAGGGGCACGGATCGGAGGCGATCTGGAACGTGCCGGCGACGCAGTCGATCATCCCGTGGATCCCGCTGATGATCTTCGCGTTCCTGTTCGGTCTCTCGATGGACTACGAGGTGTTCATGCTGACCCGCATGCGCGAGGCGTACGACGAGACGCGCGACACGCGCACGGCGATCTCGCTCGGACTTGCGCGCACGGGGAAGCTCGTCACGAGCGCGGCGCTCGTGCTGATGTTCGCCTTCTTCGTCCTCTCGACGAGTCCCGGCACCGACATCAAGCAGTTCGGGATCGGGCTCGCGGCCGGGATCATCTTCGACGCGACGATCATCCGGGCGCTGCTCGTCCCCGCGCTGGTGCGCCTGATGGGCCGCTGGAACTGGTGGCTGCCGCACTGGGCGGCTCGCCCCTTGCGAGTGCGGGCGAGCCAGCCCGTCACCGAGTCCGTTTAGAGCCGGCGCACGGCGAACGCGGCGACCGGCTCGGCTTTCCCCTTGAGCTCCAGCTGACCGAGCTCCTCGAGCTCGGCACCAGGCTGCAGCTCGTCGGCCGTGCTGCGTGACACGACGACCTGTCCCGGCTCGGCTGCGGTCTGCAGGCGGGCGGCGAGGTTGATTGTGTCGCCGATCGCGGCGAAGCTGCGCTGCTCCTCCGTGCCGACGTTGCCGACGACCGCACGTCCGGTGTTCACGCCTGCTCGGAACTGCGGCCAGTCGGGACGCCCGTGTCTTGCCGCCTCGGTCGCGCGCTGCATCCCGAAGGCCGCGGCCACCGCGCGACTGGCGTGATCGGATTGATCGCCCGCTGCGTTGAATACGACCATCACGGCGTCGCCGGCGAAGCGCTCGATCAGCCCGCCGTGCTCGCGGACGACCACGGGAACGGTCACGGCCCAGTAGGCGTTCAGCATTGCAATCACGTCCGCCGGCGCCGCGTGCTCGGCGAAGCTCGTGAAGCCTTGAAGATCCGCGAACAAGACGCTGATCTCTCGCTCCTCGCCGCCGAGCTCGGCGGCGCTGGGATCGCGGCGTAGCCGCTCCGCAAGCCCGGCCGGAACATACGGTCGGTAGAGCCGGTCGACGTCGCGCAACTGAGCCGCGGCTCGTTCGAGCAACGGGATCTGGTCGGGCGGGAGCTCGAAGCGGTCGGCGATCTCGCGCGCATGTCCCGGCACAGCCTGCTCGTCGGGTTCCGCGCTGAGCGCCGTGAGCGCTCGCGCGTACGCATCGTCAACGCGCCCGATCGTGTGCTCGAGGTAGAGGCCGCCGAGCGCCTCGGCGATCGAGCCGCCGCGCCGGTACTCGTGGCGGACCGCCGCCGCGACGAGGAGAAACGCCGCGGACATCAGCACGTGCCACTCCCACCACGTCGCGTGCCAGTTGCGCGCGAACGCAACGGCGACGAGGGCCTGGGTGAGCAGAATCCAGGCCGCGAGCACGGCGACGAGCACGAACGTCGGGCGTCGCCCCAGCAGCTCGGAGTAGCGCCACGCCGCGAACGCGTAGAGAACGCCGCCGGCGATCGCGAAGCCGACGAGCGGTCCGGTCGCGTCGCTCGGCGGCAGCGGTTGGTCGAGCGGCGGCCAGGAGGCCAGCGACCAGACCGCCCATCCGGCCAGCACGAGCAGGAGGCCGAAGCGCAGCGCCTGCTCGTGGCGGACGAGCGCGAGGCTTCGCCGGGCCCCGATCTCGAGACCGGAGAGCGCGGCGAAGCAGCTGCCGAGGAAGAGGCCGACCGGCGTTGCGACCACGAACCCGGTGTTCTTGCCGGCGAGCAGCACGCCCGGCGTCGCGAGTGCGTGCAGCGCGAGGAATCCACCCGTCGCGAGGAAAACGAGTGAGACGAGGAAGACGCGCGCATCCCCGCGCCGGCGTGCCGCCTCGCTCATCGCCAGCCCGAGCACAGCGTTCACGACGGCGACGCCGAACACGAGCCAGAAGTGCGCGCGATGGTTCTCCCAGTGGCCGTCCCACTCGCTATGCGCAAGCAGGACGAAGAATCCGGCGAGCGGCACCAGCAGCGGGAGCGACCAGCGGGCCACGGGTGAGGTTAGTCAGCTGCGCGTCAGAACGGCAAGCTGTTCGCCGCGTGCTTCGCGAGGTCGATCAGCGGCTGCACCGCGAAGAACGAGCCGACCGTCACCACGAGACAGGCGAAGACGGACGTCTGCAAGAGCGCGTCCCGGGGCGGTGAGCCGCCGATCGGAGCGAGCTGCAGATCCTCGGTGCGCCGCATGAACATCGCGCGCACGAGGCCGAGGTAGTAGTAGAGGCTGACGAGGGTCGCGAGCACGCCGACGATCACGAGCCACGTCCAGCCGTGCCGGTACGCGGCCGCGAAGACGTAGAACTTGCCGACGAAGCCACCCGTGAGCGGGAAGCCAGCGAAGCCGAGCATAAACGCCCACATCGAGATGCCGAGGAGCGGCCGTTCCCAGCCGAAGCCGGCCATGTTCTCGTACGTCACCGGCACGCCCAGCTCGCGCTCGCGCGCAGCCACGACCGCGAACGCGCCGAGCGACGTCGCCGCATACGGGACGAGGTAGTAGAGCAGTGCCCTTGCGCCGAGTGCGGAGTTCGCTGCGACCGCGATCAGCATGAAGCCGGCGTGCGAGATCGACGAGTAGGCGAGCATTCGCTTCACCGTCTTCTGGACGAGCGCGGCGAAGTTGCCGACGACGAGCGAGAACACCGCGATCACGGCGATTGCGACGGTCCAGAGATCGGCGTCGTGCGGGAAGGCGGTGACCAGCACGCGCAGCGCGACGACGAGCGCGACCGTCTTGGTGGCCGCCGACATGAACGCGGTCACGGGCGTCGGGGCACCCTCATAGACGTCCGGCGTCCACATGTGGAACGGCGCCGCCGAGGCCTTGAAGCCGAATCCGGCAATGATCATGGCGAGGCCGAAGACGAGCAGCGTGTCGTGTTCCGCGCCGGCCGCGGCGATCCCGGGGAAGTCGAGCGCGCCGGTCGCACCGTAGACGAGCGCCGATCCGAAGAGCAGTACGGCGGAGCCGAAGCCGCCGATCACGAGGTACTTGAGCGCGGCCTCGAGCCCGCCGAGCCGGTCGCGGTCGATCGCGCAGAGGATGTACAGGCAGAGCGAGAACCACTCCAGCGCGAGGAAGAGCGTCATCAAGTTGTTCGCCGCGACGAAGAACGCCATCCCGCCGCCGGCTGCCGCGAGCAGCGAGTAGTACTCGGCGACGTGATCCTCTCGGGCACGCTCGCGGTACGAGATCCCGACGGCGACCAGGCCGCTGCCGGCGACGATCATCCCAGCAAGCTCGGCGAAGCGGTCGCGGCGGATGGCGTCGGCGACGATCCCATGTCCTTGCGCGGAGCGCACGTACAGCGCAACGGCGAAGCCGAACGCCACGGCGTAGCCGGCCGCGCAGAGCGCGGCGGAAACGTCCTTCCGCCACGGACGCGGGACGAGGACGGCGCACAGGAGCGCGAGCGCAGCCGCGAGCAGGAGCGCGTTGACGGGCGCGAGCGCGAACCAGTCGACCTGCGGGCGCCCGAAGGAGTGCTGCATTACTTGAACTGCGCCGACACGTCGGCGCCTCCGTGATCCCCGCGGAACGAGTGCTGCGTGATCGCTGCAGGCCAGACGGACAGCGCGAGCAGGCAGGCGACTAGCGGCACGGTCACGCCGAGCTCGGCGGGCCTCAGGTCGAGCGCGGCGTCGGAGACGGCCGGCCCGACCTCACGGTGCAGCACCGCCGAAACCAACCGCAGCACGTACATCGCCGCGAGCACCATCGCCACTGCGCCGACGACGGCCCAGCCCCAGCCGCGCTGGAACACGCCCGCGAGGATCAGGAACTCGCCCGCAAAAGCCGACGAGAGCGGCACCGCGAGGGCAATCACCCCGGTCGTCATCAGCAGCGTCGCCAGCGCAGGTCTCCCCCGGGCCATCCCGCCGAGGCGACCGAGCTCACCGGTCAGCGCGCGGCGCTCCACCATCCCGGCGAGCAGGAACAGGGTCGCCGAGATGAAGCCGTGGTTGACCATCTGCAGGACGGAGCCGTCGAGCCCGAGGTCGTTGACGGCGAACACGCCCATCGTGATCAGACCCATCTGCGCCAGCGAGGAGTACGCGACCACGCTGCGCAGGTCCGGCGCACGGAAGGCAAGCAGCGAGCCGTAGACCAGCCCGACCGCAGCAAGCGCGAGGATCGGCGCGCGGAAGTCGTGCGCCGGCTCGGGGAACTTGGCCACGGCGATGCGCAGGAAGCCGTAGGCAGCCGCTTTCGAGACGACGCCGGAGAGGACGGCGGCCACCTCCGGCGAGGACTCACGGTAGGCGTCCGGGAGCCAGCCGTGCAGCGGAAAGAGTGGCGCCTTGATCGCGAAGGCGGCGACGAAGCCGAGGAAGATCCACTGGCTCGAGCTCTGACCGATCTTGACGAGGTCGAACGTGTTCTCGGACAGGCCGTAGACCACGATCGCCGCGAGCATCAGCAGCGAGCCCGCCATCGTGTAGAGCACGAACTTGAGCGTCGCCCCCATCCGGCCCGGCCCGCCCCACACGCCGACGAGCACGTACAGCGGGATCAGCATCGCCTCGAAGAACGCGTAGAAGAGGAGCAGATCCTGAGCGGTGAAGACGCCGACGATCGCGCCCGTCAGGAACAGCATCAGCCCCATGTAGGCGCGTGTGCGTTCGCGGCCGGCCCAGAACGCGTACGCGATCGTCGCCGCCATGACGATCACCGTCAACCCGATCAGCCACACGGAGAACGCATAGACGCCGACGTGGTACGAGACGTCGAGGTCGCTGAACCAGCTGCGCCGGTCGGAGAACTGCAGCCCGCCGGCCGCGAAGTCGTAGCGGACGAGCAGCTGGATCCAGATCCCGACCTCCGCGAGTGCCGCGAGCAGCGCCAGCGATCCCGCCGAGACCTGATTCAGCGGCAGGATCCATACGATCAGCGCGGCCGCGAGCGGGAGGATGATCAGCAGCGTGGTCATGAGTGCAGGGTCACTTAACCGCCACGAAGATGATGGCGAGGACGGCGACGCTCGACGCGATCGCGAGCGCGTACGTGCGCAGCAGGCCGGTCTGCGCGCGCGCCACGAGCCCGCCGAGGTCGCGCGTGTCGTCGCCGAGGTCGCGGCCGCTGTCGGCGATCAGCGGCTCCTCGATGCCACGGCGCAGCAGGCGCGCGAGGAAGACGGCCGGCGCGTAGAAGAGCGCGTCGTACAGCTCGTCGAAGTAGAACTTGTGCTCGAGCGTGCGCTGGGCGAACGCGAATCGCGGGACGGCGAGGGTGCGCACGCCGTACATGAGGTAGGCGACCGCGACACCGCTCAGACCGAGCAGCAGCGAGAGGACGATCGACAGCCACTCCTGCCAGGACTTCGGGGAGACGATCGGCTCGGCGACGGTCTGCAGCCAGGTCTCGACCGGATGCCACCACGGCGAGAACTGGATCCAGCCGCCGACGGCTGACAGCACCGCGAGCACGCCGACGGTCGACGCCATCGACACGCCCACCACGTCACGGCGAAGCGCATGGAAGTGCTCGCGCACGAACGCGCTTGGCTCGCCCCAGAAGACGAGGAAGAGCAGCCGGAAGGTGTAGAGGCCGGTCAGGAACGTTCCTGCGAGGCCGGCGACCCAGAGGATGTAGCCGTACGTGCCGTGGTCCATCGCCGCCGCGAGGATCGAGTCCTTCGAGAAGAAGCCGGCGAACGGGAAGATGCCGACGAGGGCGAGGGAGCCGATCAGGAACGCCTGGTAGGTGCGCGGCATCAGCGTGCGGAGGCCGCCCATCTTGCGGATGTCCTGCTCGGCCGCGAGCGCGTGGATCACGATCCCGGCCGCCATGAAGAGCAGCGCCTTGAAGAAGGCGTGCGTCATCAGGTGGAACATCCCGTTCGCGTACGAGCCCAGCCCGGCGCCGAGGAACATGTAGCCGATCTGCGACATGGTCGAGTACGCGATCACGCGCTTGATGTCCACCTGCACGAGCGCGATCAACCCCGCGAGCAACAGCGTTCCGGCGCCGAGACCGGCGGCCAGGTCGGCGACCTTGGGCGCCGACTCGAAGATCGCGTGCGTGCGGACGATCAGGTAGACGCCGGCGGTGACCATCGTCGCTGCGTGGATCAGCGCGCTCACCGGTGTCGGGCCCTCCATCGCGTCGGGCAGCCAGGTCTGCAGCGGGAGCTGCGCCGACTTCGCGACGGCGCCGCCGAGCAGGCCGAGCGCGACGAGGTTGGCGGTGGTCGAGCTGAACTCGCCGCCGAGGATGCCGAACTCGAGTGAGTGCCCCTGCTTGATCAGGATGAAGAACGCGAGCGCCATCGTCGCGTCGCCGATCGCGTTCATCACGAAGGCCTTCTTCGCGGCCGCGATCGCGCTGGGCCGGTCGTGCCAGAAGCCGATCAGCAGGTAGGACGACAGGCCGACCATTCCCCACCCGGCGAGCAGCAACAGCAGGTTGCCGCCCTGGACGAGCAGCAGCATCGAGAAGACGAAGAGCGACATGTAGGCGAAGTAGCGGCGCTCCTCGACGTCGCCGTCCATGTAGCCGATCGAATACGCGACGATCAGCGCGCCGACCCCCGCGACGACGAGCATCATGAAGACGGAGAGCGGGTCGATCATCACTTCGAGGCCGGAGCGGTACGACCCGCCGCTGACCCACGTCCAGGCGGTGGACACCTCCCGCCGGTCGCCGCCGTCGCGGCTCAGCAGCCCGATGAACGTCGCGAGCGCGCCGCCGAACGCGACGAAGCAGGAGAGTGTCGAGAGGTAGCCCGCGCCGCGCCGCGACAGGCGCTCGCCGCCCAGCGTGATCAGTCCCGCGGCCGCGAGCGGCGAGAGCAGGCAGATCCAGGCGCCCCAGACCATCAGCCGCGCAGGGTGTTCAGCCGGTCAACGTCGAGCGTCACGCGCTTGCGGTTGAGCGCCACGATCAGGCCGAGGCCGACGACGACCTCGGACGCCGCGACGGCCATGACGGCGAGCGCGAAGATCTGTCCGCCGCCGTCACCGAGGTTGCGCGAGAAGCCGATCAGGGCGAGGTTCGCCCCGTTCAGCATGATCTCCAGCGACAGCAGGACGATCAGCGGGTTGCGGCGGAGTAGCACGCCGAGCGAGCCGGTGCCGAACAGGAACCCGGCGACTGCCAGGTACCAGGCGACGCCGGGGCCGTTCACAGCGGCGGCACCTCGTCCGCCGCGCTGCGCGAGTGTGCGCCCAGGATGACGCCGCCGATCGCGGCGACGAGCAGCACGATCGACGTGATCTCGAACGCGAGCAGGTGGTCGTTGAGGAAGAGGCGCCCGACCTGGGCCGGGCTCCCGAAGGCGGTCCCGATTCGCTCCGAGTGCGAGAGGCGGCCGCTCGCCTTCAGGCCGATGACGACGATGATCTCCACCAGCAGCGCACCCGCGGCGAGCACGGCGCCGATCGCCTGCCAGCCCGGGCCGCCCATCCACGGTGACTCGATCCGCGGCCCGATGTACGCGATGACGAAGAGGAACATCACCATCACCGCGCCGGCGTAGACGAGCACCTGGGCGGCGGCGACGAACTCCGCCGAGAGGAGCAGGTAGAGGACGGCGAGCGAGCCGAGGTTCCCGATCAGCGCCAGCGCCGAGTAGAAGGGGTTCGAGAAGGAGACGACCGCGGCGCCTGAGGCGAGGCAGGCGAAAGCAGCTCCGATCCACACCGCCCAGACGAGCACGTTCCCGACGCTCGCGACCAGCATCACGAGTGCGCCTTGTAGTAGGGAATCGGCGTGTCGTAGAGATCGGGGTCCGCGACGGGCACGCGCTTGATCGGCTCGGCGAGCAGCATGTCCTTCGTGTAGATCAGGTCGTCGCGGGAGTACTCCGAGATCTCGTACTCGTTCCCGAGCGTGATCGCGTCGAAGGGGCACGCGAGCTCGCAGTAGCCGCAGAAGATGCAGCGGCTCATGTTGATCTCGTAGATGCGCGCGTAACGCTCGCCGGCGGAGACGCGGTTTTCGGGCGTATTCTCGGCGGCGACGACACGGATGCAGTCGGCCGGACACGCGGCCGCGCAGAGCGAGCAGCCGACGCACTTCTCCAGTCCGTTCTCGTGGCGGTGCAGCCGGTGGCGGCCGCGGAAGCGCGGATACACGGGCCGCTTGTACTCCGGGTACTGTTGGGTGATCGGCTTCTTGAACAGCTGCCGGAACGTGACGGCGAAGCCTCTGACGCTGTCGAGCGGCTGCGGCATCTAGATCCAGACCACCAGCAGCGCGGTGATCACGGCGTTGAGCGTCGCGACGGGCAGCAGCACCTTCCAGCCGAAGCGCATCAGCTGGTCGTACCGAAGGCGCGGGACCGAGGCGCGGATCCAGATGAAGATCGAGACCAGGACGAACACCTTCAGCACGAACCAGAGGGGGCCGAGCGGCGCGTACGGCCCGTGCCAGCCCGCAAAGAAGAGCGTCACGGCGAGCGCGGAGAGCGTGATCATGTTGACGTACTCCGCGGTCTGGAACAGGCCCCAACGCATGCCGCTGTACTCCGTGTGGTAGCCGGCAACGAGCTCGGTGTCGGCTTCCGGGAGATCGAACGGCGGCCGGCTCGTCTCCGCGATCACGGCGAAGAAGAAGACGAGCATCCCCGCCAGCTGCGGGACGAAGAACCAGATCGTCGCGCCCTGCTTGTTCACGATGTCGACAAGGCTCAGCGACTGGCCCATGAAGACGACGCCGAGGACGGAGAGCGCGAGCGACACCTCGTACGACACGAGCTGCGCGCACGTGCGCATCGCGCCGAGCAGCGAGTACTTCGACTCGGAGGCCCAGCCGCCGATGATCGCGCCGTAGATCCCGAGCGACCCGAGCGCGAACACCAGGATCAGGGCGATCGAGACGTTCGCGATCTCACCGTCGACGTTGTAGTGCCAGATCTTCCAGCCGGCGCCGAACGGGATCACCGCGAAGGCGAGGAGCGCCGTGAACATGGAGATGATCGGCGCGATGATGTAGAGGCGGTCGCGCGCCGCGATCGGGAAGAAGCTCTCCTTGCGCACCAGCTTGATCAGGTCGGCGATCGGCTGCAGCAACCCGTACGGGCCTGCGCGGTTCGGGCCGTAGCGGTTCTGCATCCGGCCAAGCAGCTTGCGCTCGAGCCACGTCGTGTAGGCGAACGCGACCATGACGAGGTTGACGATTACCGCCGCCTTGATCAGCGAGATCCACCAGGGCTCGGTCACTTCGACAGCTCCACGGTCGGCTGAAGATCGCCGGCGTGCGGCTCGGCGATCCGCACCACGCCGGCGCGCAGGTCGCGGCTCAGGCGTGCGCGCAGCGTGACCGACGTTCCGTTCGAGCGCACGGTCACCTCGTCGCCGGGACGGATCTCGCGTGCGCGCGCGTCCTGTTCGGAGAGCTCGACCTCCGCGTCGGGCCGCTGGAAGGCGAGCTCGGGCGTGCGCTCGACGGCCGGGCCGGAGAAGAGCGGCCGGTAGCGCACGAGGTAGAGACCCTCCGGCCGAGTCGGCTCGGGTGTCGTCTCGAGGGAGGCAGGCGTTCCGGCTGTGCGAGGCAAGGCGGCGCGCTCGCCGACCTCGCCGAAGGGGATGCCGCCGAACGCGATCTCGGAGAGCTCCTCGAAGACGGCGGACGGATAGGGCGAGAGCTCCACGCCGAACCGCTCGGCCAGCCGCGCGATCCAGGCGAGCTCGTCGGGCGCAGGCGGGATCACGGCGCGGCGTAGCCGCTGGATCCGGCCCTCGAGATTCACATACGTGCCGTCGCGCTCGAGGTAGCTCGTCCCCGGCAGGACGAGGTCGGCCCAGCCGGCGGAGAGGCCGTGGAACATCGAGATCACGAGCACGCGCTCGGCCTGTTCCGCGATGGCCCTTACGACCGGGTTGCCGGCAGCCTCGTCGCCGGAGACGATCAGGAGGCCGATCGGGTCGGGATCTGCCGCCTCCGCATCCGACGCGGCGGCCCACGCGTCGCAGACGCCGCGGGCGTTGGCGGTTTCGGGGAGGTAGAAGGCACCGGCGGCGCCGAGTCGCTGCGCGTGCGCGGCGACGGCTGCGCCTCCGTGACCACCCGGGCCCGACCAGATCAGGATCGCGTTGCCCGCTCCGCGTACCGCGTCCTCGTCCAGCTCGAAGAGCACACGCGCGCCGTTCCGCCTCGCCTGTTTGAGCCAGAGCTCGACGATCGGCGCACGCTCCACCACCGGCGCGTCGCCGAGGACGACGATCACGTCGGCTTGCGCGATCGCCGACAGCGGTAGCCGATGCGCGTCGAGGGCGTCGGAGACCTCCTCCGGCAGCACCGCCGTGTGCGAGCCGAGGCCCTGGCGCAGCAGCTTCGCGAGTGCGTACGCCTGCTCGACCGTCTCCGAGCCCGAGAGCGCTGTGACGATGCGTCCGTCGGCCTCGCGCAGCAACCGCTCCGCCTCGTCGAGCGCGCGCTCCCACGACACCTCCTCGAAGCCGCGCCGCCGGACGCGCAGGAGCGGGTCGCGCAGCCGGTCCTCCGCATTGAGATGCGAGTACGCGAAGCGGCCCTTGTCGCACAGCCAGCCCTGGTCGACGTCGTAGTGGTTGCGCGAGATGATCCGCTTGACCTTCCCTTCGCGCGTCGTCGCGTTGACGTTGCAGCCGACGGGGCAGAGGCCACAGACGGTCGGCACGTCCTGGATCTCCCACGGCCGTGCCTCGAATCGGTACTTGGTCGACGTCAGGGCTCCGACGGGGCAGAGCTCGATCACGTTGCCGCTGAAGGGCGCGCGGTACGGCTCGTCCTCGAACGTCGCGATCTGGGTCTGCGAGCCGCGGTTGACCGCGACGAGCTGCCCGTCCTCGGCGACGACCTCGCTGAAGCGCGTGCAGCGGTAGCAGAGGATGCAGCGTTCCCGGTCGAGCGCGATCAGGGGCGAGATCGGAATCGGCTTGTCGAACGTCCGCTTCGGGAACGTCATGCGCGTGTTGCCCGGCCCGTAGCGGAACGTCAGGTCCTGCAGCGGGCACTCGCCGCCCTTGTCGCAGACCGGGCAGTCGAGCGGGTGGTTGACGAGGATGAACTCGAGCGTCGCGTCCTGCGCCTCGGCCGCCATCTCCGACGTCAACGCCGTGCGCACGACCATGCCGTCCTGCGCGGTCAGCGTGCAGGCCGCCTGCGGCTTCGGCGGTCCCGGCTCGACCATGCAGAGGCACATGCGGCAGGCGCCGACCGGCGCCCCGAGCCGCGGGTCGTAACAGAAAACGGGGATCTCGATTCCCGCGGCCAGCGCCGCCTCGACGAGGCCGGTGCCGCGCGGCACCTCGACCTCGACGCCGTCGATCTTCAGCTTGACCAGCTGCGGCGCGCTCACCGGCCGTGTCCCAAAACGTTGGGTCTGACCCTGGTGGTGCCGAAACCGTGACGACTTGTCCCCAGAGAGATGCGCTGGCCCAAAACGCAGGGTCTGACCCTGGTTGTGCTGAAACCGTCACGTTTCATCCACAAGTGGCTCATGCGGGCACCGTTGCGACCGGCGAATGTGTGTGGATCGCCGCCGGCGCGAGGACGTTGTGGAGCGGCGACGAGTCGCCGAAGGGGCAGCCGGCCTCGTCGATGTGCTCCTGGAACTCCGAGCGGAACTTCTCCACGTAGCTCGCCACTGCGATCGCGGCGGTCTCACCAAGCGGACACAGGCATTTGCCGTTGATCCGGTCGCACACGTCGAGCAGCAGGTCGAGCTCGTGCTGCTCCGCGTCGCCGGCCTCGAGGCGGCGCAGGATCTGCGTCATCCACCGGGTCCCCTCGCGACACGGCGTGCACTTGCCGCAGGACTCGTGCTCGTAGAACTCGGAGATGCGGATCCCCAGCTGCACCATGCAGCAGCGGTCGTCGAGCACCACGACCCCGGCGGAGCCCATCGCCGTGTTCAGCGCCGCGAGCGAGTCGAAGTCGTAGCCGACGTCGATCTCGTCGTAGCGGAGGATCACCGTCGACGAGCCGCCGGGGATGACGGCCTTGAGCTCGCGCCCGGCGGTGATGCCGTCGCCGAGCCCGTAGATCAGCTCCCGCACGCTCGTGCCGTTCTCGATCTCGTAGTTGCCGGGTCGTTGGACGTGGCCGGAGATCGACACGACGCGTGTGCCTCGCGAATCGGGCACGCCGAGCTTCGCGTACTCGGCGCCGCCCATCTCGATGATCGGCGGAACGGCCGCCATCGTCTCGACGTTGTTCACGACCGTCGGCGAGGCGTAGAGGCCCTGAGTCGCAGGGTACGGCGGCTTCGTCCGCGGCTGACCCCGCTTCCCTTCGAGCGACTCGAGCAATGCGGTCTCCTCGCCGCAGATGTATGCGCCGGCGCCGCGGTGCACGACGATCGTGACGTCGCCGAGGATCTCCTTGCGCCGGCCGAGCTCCTTCAGCGCCGCGATCAGCACGTCGTAAGGCCCGGTGTACTCGCCGCGGATGTAGACGAAGACGTGCTTCGACTCGACTGCATGGGCGGTGATCAGGCACCCCTCGAGGAAGCGGTGCGGGACGCGCGCCATGATCTCGTTGTCCTTGAAGCTGCCGGGTTCCGACTCGTCCGCGTTGACGACGAGGTAGTGCGGATTTGGGTCCTGTTCTGGCTTCGGGATGAACGACCACTTGCGCCCGGTGGGGAAGAACGCGCCCCCGCGGCCGCGGAGCTCCGAGGCGACGAGCTCGTCGATCACCGCCTGCGGTGCGAGTCCGCGCGCCTTCGCCAGTGCGCTGTAGCCGCCGATCGCCTCGTACTCGGCGAGCTTTGTCAGGTCGCGCTCGCCGGCGCCGGCCATCACCAGCTCAGTCGCCATTGCGCAGCTCCTGCACGATCTGCGGCACGTCCTCGGGCTTGACGTGCGTCCGGTAGTGATGGTCGACGGAGACGATCGTCGCCCAGCCGCAGCCCCCGAGGCACTCGATCGGGCGCAGAGTGACCTCTCCGTCCGCCGTCGTTTCGCCTGCGCGGACGTCGAGCTCCTGCTCGAACGCCTCCAGCACCTGCTGCGCGCCGACCAGCGCGCACGAGACGTTCGTGCAGACCTCGACCATGTGCCGCCCGACGGGAGCGAGATGCAACATGTCGTAGAACGACGCAACCGCCTCGCACACTGCCGGGGTCGTCCCCAACGCGTCGGCGCACTCGCGCAACGCATCGGGCGACAGATAGCCGTGTTTCTCCTGCGCGAGCTGCAGCGCCGGGAGGGTGGCCGAGTGCCAGTCCGGGTAGAGCTCCTTGAGCTTCTGCACCTCGGTATAGAGCTCGCTCACCGGTCGACCTCGCCCATGAGGGTGTCGAGCGAGCCGACAATGGCGATCAGGTCGGCGATGAGCGCGTCGCGCATGCACGTCGCCGTCGCCTCGAGCGCTACGAACGACGGCGCCCGGAACTTGACGCGCCACGGCTTCGGCCCGCCGTCCGAGACGACGTAGCAACCGAGCTCGCCGCGCGGCGACTCGACGGTGACGTAGACCTCGCCCTCGGGAACGCGATAGCCCTCGGTGACGATCTTGAAGTGGTGGATCAGTGACTCCATCGAGGTGTGGAGCTCCTCGCGTGGCGGCAGCACGACCTTCCGGTCGTCCGCAATCCAGGGCCCGCCGGGCATGCGCCGCAGGGCCTGGTCGACGATGCGCACCGACTCGCGCATCTCCTCCATGCGGACGCGGTAACGCGCGTACACGTCGCCTTCCTGGTAGACGGGCACGCGGAAGTCGACCTTGTCGTACGCGAGGTATGGCTGCTCGCGCCGCAGGTCCCAGTCGACACCCGACGCGCGCAGCACTGGCCCGGACTGTCCGAGCGCGATCGCGTCGTCGGCGGACAGCAGGCCGAGCCCCCTGGTGCGCTCGAGCCAGATCTGGCTGCGGTTGACCAAGGCTTCGTACTCGTCGATCGCCTTCGGCATCACCTCGACGAACTTGGCGCATTCGTCGAAGAAGCCCGGCGGGACGTCCTCCGCGAGGCCGCCCGCCTGGAAGTAGCGCGTGTGCATGCGCGTGCCGCCGGCGAGCTCGAACAGATCGAGGATGCGGTCGCGCTCGCGGAAGCAGTACCAGAACATCGAGATCGCCCCCAGCTCGAGCGCCGCGGTGGCGAGCCACACGAGATGCGAGTGGATGCGCGTCAGCTCGCAGAGCAGCATCCGCATCCACGTCGCGCGCGGCGGTACTTCGAGCTCGAGCAGCTGCTCGATCGCGAGCACGAAGACGAGCTCGTTGTACTGGAAGGAGAGGTAGTCGATCCGCGCCGGGTATGTGATCGCCTTCCACCACGTCTTCTGCTCCATGTTCTTCTCGAAGCCTGTGTGCAGGTAGCCGATCACCGCGGCGAGACCGACGACCGCCTCGCCGTCGAGGTCGACGACGAGACGGAGGACGCCGTGCGTCGACGGATGGTTCGGGCCGAAGTTGACGGTCAGGATGTCGTCGGACGCTCGCAGCTCCTCCGGCACCAGCAGCACGCTCGGGGTCGGAGCGGGGATGCGTGTGCCCTCGTAGATCCGCGGACGCTCGGGCGCGACCGCCACTTATTCCTCCCCGCTGAAGCGCACCGGCTCGCCGCCGATCGGATAGTCCTTGCGCAAGGGGTGACCTTCCCAGTCGTCGTCCATCAGGAGGCGGCGCGGGTTGGGATGGCCGTCGAAGCGGATCCCGAACAGATCCCAAGCCTCGCGCTCGTGCCAGTCGGCCGTCGGCCAGACCCCGACGACGCTCGGCACGGCTTCGCCGTCGTCGACCCAGACTTGCACGCGCACGCGTGTGGCACCCGGGCCCAGCACGAGCAAGTGATAGCTGACGGAGAAGCGGCGCGGCTTGGGCCGGGGCAGGCGCTGGAAGCCCTGCGTCGACGGCTTGTTCAGGTCGCGGCCGCCTGGCGTGCCGATGTAACCGGAGATCCCTTTGCCGCCCCAGCCGAGATAGTCGGCGGCGGCGATGTCGGAGAGGAAGTTGAAGCCGAGCTCGTCGCGCAGGTAGCGCGCGGCTTCCGGCAGACGGGGCGCGTCGACGACCAGTGTCGTCTCGGCCTTGGCCTCGCGAACTTCGACGAGCCCGGGAACGCGGTTGTAGTTCAGGACGCGACTCCGCGGAGCTCGTAGGCGGGGGGAACTCCGGCCATCACCTTCTCGTGGAGCCGGACGATTCCCTCCATCAACGCCTCGGGCCTGGGCGGGCAACCAGGGACGTGCACATCGACCGCCACGATCTTGTCCACGCCTTGAAGCGTCGTGTAGTTGTTGAACATCCCGCCCGAGCTCGCGCAGGCGCCCATCGCGATCACCCACTTCGGCTCGAGCATCTGGTCGTAGATCTGACGCAGTGGGGCCGCCATCTTGTGAGCGACGCGGCCGGAGACGATCAGCAGGTCGGCCTGGCGCGG
>WNFV01000162.1_pt1 | contig 135530 bp, 124 predicted proteins | sample 5400101 | NCBI WGS metagenome assembly WNFV01 (sample SAMN13153361, study PRJNA577476) | soil metagenome | isolation source: 115 cm soil or saprolite under grassland replicate 1 | place: USA:California | collected 2016-06-15 | reverse complement strand
ACGGCCGGGGCCCGTATCCTCGGCACAGCTGACCTCTCGGCCGCGTCCTGGGCGCTGGTGGCCGGGACCGCCTGGACGTACTCGGTCGCCTACCCGGCCGTGCCCCGCAAGGTCACCGTCGACGGCACGCCGCTGGCCGCGGCGACCAGCGTCACGCTCGACCCCGGCCAGTTCTTCTACGACTCGGTGGTGGGGTCGCCCACGGCCAAGACCCTGTTCGTGCGCCTCGCCGACGGCAGCGCGCCCACCGCCCACCACGTCGAGGCCGGCCGCTTCGGCTATGCCTTCCGCGGCGTGGGCCGCTCCCACGTGGTGGTCGACGGCTTCACCATGGCCGACCAGAACAACGACGGGGTCCTGTTCACCGGCGGCTCGAACCTCGCCGTCCGCAACGTGACCGTGAGCGGCTCGGGGCTGCAGGGCCTGTTCCTGGACGGGGTCACCGCGTCGTCGGTCACCGCTTCGGAGGTGAGCGGCTCGGGCAACCAGGGGGTGCTGCTGCGGGGCGGCTCGCAGCTCACCGTGGACCGGGTCGAGTCCCACCACAACCGGTTCCACGGCATCGGGATCCAGGGCAGCACCGCGTCGACCATCCAGCGCTCCGTCGTGTGGGCCAACGCCAAGCCGTCGGTGCGGTCGGCGGCCGGCATCAGCGTCGACGGCGACCTGCGGCCGGTCGTGGGCAGCACGGCCTCGGGCAACGTCGTGCGCCAGAACATCGCCTTCGACAACCAGGACACCGGCATCGCGCTGCACGCCGGGTCCACCGCGTCGGTCGTCGCCGCCAACCTGAGCCACAACAACGGCGACCACGGCTACGACGCGCTCACCAGCACCAACAACCGCCTGCTCGGCAACACCGCGGCCGGCAACTTCAACGACGGCTTCAGCATCGAGGGCACCGCGACCGGCACCGAGCTGGCCGGCAACATCGCGGTCGACAACGGGATCACGGTCACGCCCAAGGAGTTCAACCTGCTCGTCGACCCGAGCTCGACGCCCGGGTTCAAGTCGGACTCGAACCTGTTCTGGAACTCGGCCGCCGTCGACCTGATCAGGTACAATGGCACCACCTACGCCACCCTGGCAGCCTACAAGGCGGCGAGCGGCAGGGACGCCCACTCGCTCTCGGGCGACCCGCGCTTCGTCAACCCTGGGGGCGGCGACTACCAGCTCGCGGCCGGCTCTCCAGCGGTCGACTCGGGCACCAGCCAGCCCGCCGGCTACCCGGCCGTCGACCTTGCCGGCGCCCCGCGGCGCGACAACGCGCCCACGCCCAACACCGGCCAAGGGCTGTTCGCCTTCTACGACATGGGCGCCTACGAGCGGCAGGCCGACGCGGTCCCCCTGGCGCCGAGCCGGCTCGCCATGACCATGCCGCGCAACCCGGTCACCGCCGGCCAGCCCCTGGTCGTCAACGGGACGCTGGCCAACGCCACCACCGGGGCTCCGGTGGCCGGGCTGACCGTGGAGCTGTGGGGGCACTCGTACGGCAAGCCTGACTACAGGATCCGCTACGGCACCACCAACGCGGCCGGACAGGTGAGCTTCTCGCTGCTGCCGCCGGTCAACTTCCGGCTGTTCCTCCGCCACCCGGGCAGCGTCATCCTGCTACCAGGTGACAGCCCGAGCGCGGTCGGGTTCGTCCGCGCCGCGGTCAGCGCCCGGCTGTCCACCAGCCGGATGTACCTCGGCCAGACGGCCGTGCTGAGCGGCGGGGTCCGCCCGAACCACGCCGGCCAGCTCGTCTACCTGCAGCGCTACATCGGCGGGACCTGGCGGACGGTGGCCTCGGCCAGGCTGTCGGCCACCAGTGCCTACGCGTTCCGCATCAGGCCGGGCGTACGCACCACCATGGTGCTGCGCGTCTACAAGCCGGCCGACACGGCCAATGCGAGCGGCCTGAGCGGGGTGCTGCGGCTCACCACGGTCTGACGGCCGCCTGCTCCCGGGCAGGCCCCGGCCACCCCGGCCGGGGCCTGCCGGCTGCCCCCCGGGGCTGTGACCTCGCCTGTCGGTGGGCACGGGCGACCGCCCGGGGCGGGCTGGCCGGACAGCCGGGTCAGTGGGCCGAGGCGCGGCTGTCCGCTCGTGCGGGGTCATTCGGTTGCTGTAGTCGATATCCCCCCGCCGCCCGATCCCCAAGCGTGCTGGTTCGGCCACCCTTGGCGGTGTCGTTGATGAACGGGATGTGAAGCAGCAGCGAATATCCGTACTCGGGGGACTGAATGGAGCGAAACCGCAACGCCATGTGGAGGGGTGCCTGCGCGCCCGACCGGGGGGAGCCGGCCAGGTGACGGCGCTGCCCGACCTCTCGCTCGAGACCGGCCGGATCCCGTTCGCCAGGACCGAGATCGCGCCCGAGGCGGTCGCGGCCGCTGCCCGCGTGCTCGCTTCCGGCTGGGTCACCGCCGGGCCCGAGGTGGTCGAGTTCGAGCGCGAGCTCGCCGCCTACCTCGGCCTGCGCGCCGACCAGGCGCTGGCCGTGTCCTCGTGCACGGCAGCCATCGAGCTGGCCCTGCGCGGGCTCGGCCTGCCGCCGGGCGCCAAGGTGCTCACCCCCACCATCACCTTCTGCGGCGCGGTGCACGCGATCGTCAACGCGGGCCTCGAGCCCGTCCTGGTCGACTGCGACCCGGACACGCTGGCGCCGGACACGGCCACCACGGCGACGGCCGCCTCGCGGGCCGGGGGCGCCGACGCCATGGTCGTGCTGCACTTCGCCGGCTACCCGTCCCCGGTCGAGGAGCTGGCCGCCGCGGCCGGGCTGCCGCTGTCGCGGGTCGTGGAGGACGCCGCGCACGCGATCGGCACCTGGGTGGGGGAGCGGCCGGTGGGGACGATCTCGGCCGCGACCTGCTTCAGCTTCTACGCCACCAAGAACCTGCCCATCGGCGAGGGCGGCATGGTCACCACCGCCGACCCGGACCTTGCCGACTTCGTCAAGCGGGCCCGCCTGCACGGCATGAGCCACGACGCCTGGAGGCGCTACCTGCCGGGCAACGGCTGGCGCTACGCGGTGGAGACCGAGGGCCTGAAGGCCAACATGACCGACGTGCAGGCCGCCATCGGGCGGGCCCAGCTCCGCCGCTTCGACGGCTGGCAGGCACGCCGGGAGGAGCTGGCCCGCCGCTACGAGGCCAACCTGGCCGGGATCGGCGGCATCCGCCCGGCGGCCCGGCCGGCCACCGGCCGGCACGCCTGGCACCTGTACGTCGTCCAGGTCGAGCCCGAGCTCGGCATGGCCCGCGACCGGTTCGTCGAGGCACTCGCCGAGCGGGGCGTGGACTGCTCGGTCCACTTCATCCCGCTCCACCAGCAACCGTACTTCCGCAGGCGGCTCGGCGAGGCGGCCGGCCGGTTCCCGGCCGCCGACGCAGCCTTCCAGCGGATCGTGTCCCTTCCCTTCTACCCCAGCCTGCGCGACGACCAGGTCGACCGGGTGTGCGAGGCGATCGCCGACCTCCGCCTCGCCGCCCCTACCGAGGGAGCGAGGACGGCACTGTGACCCACGCGATCAACGAGCCGGCGTTCACCACACGGCCTGCCGACGGCCTGCGCTGTCTCATCGTCGGGGCCGGCGAGGCCGGGCGGACGATCGCCCGCGACCTCGGCCGCACCCCCTCGTTCGGCCTGGTGCCTGTGGGGTTCCTCGACGACGACCCGGCCAAGCGGGACGCCACCATCGCGGGCCTGCCCGTGGTGGGCGGGACCGACGAGTTCGTCCACGCCGCCGAGGAGCTGGCCGTGGACGTGGTGGTGGTGGCCATCCCGTCGCTGCCGGCGCGCGAGATCCGGCGCCTGGGCGCCGAGGCCGCGGCCGTGGGCGCCAGCGTGCGCTACCTGCCGTCGTTCGTGGCCGCCATCGAGCGCGACGCCCGCATCTCCGACCTGCGCCGCCTGCGCGTGGACCGGCTGCTCGGACGCGACGAGATGCGGGTGGTGCGGAGCGCGTCCCGCACGGTCGTGGCCGGCAAGCGGGTGCTGGTCACCGGCGCGGGCGGCTCCATAGGCAGCGAGCTGTGCCGCCAGATCCGCGCCTTCGGGCCGGCAGCGCTGTACCTGCTCGACCACGACGAGTCCAACCTGCACCGGCTCCAGCTGCAGATCTCCGGCGAGGCGCTGCTCGACTCCGACGAGCTGATCATCGCCGACATCCGCGACCGCAACCGGATCCTGCAGCTGTTCCGCGACCTGCGCCCCGAGGTGGTCTTCCACGCCGCCGCCCACAAGCACCTGCCCCTGCTCGAGCGCCACCCCTGTGAGGGCGTGAAGTCCAACGTGCTCGGCACCATGCACCTGGTCGAGGCGGCGGTCGAGGTCGGCACCGAGCGCTTCATCCTGATCTCGACCGACAAGGCGGCCGACCCGACCTCGGTGCTCGGCGTCACCAAGCGCCTGGCCGAGCTGGTGGTCGGCTCCCAGGCAGGCGGCCCCACAAGGTTCGCCTCGGTGCGCTTCGGCAACGTGCTCGGGAGCCGGGGCTCGTTCCTCACCGTGCTCGCCGAGCAGGTCGAGAACGGCGACCCGGTCACCGTCACCCACCCCGACGTGACCCGCTTCTTCATGACCGTGGAGGAGGCCGTGGGCCTGGTCATGGAGGCGGGCGGCATGGCCGAGGCAGGGGAGATCTTCGTGCTCGACATGGGCGAGCCGGTCCGCATCGTCGACCTGGTGCGCAACTACGCGGCCCAGCTCAACCTCGACGAGTCCGACATCACCATCCGCTTCACCGGGCTGCGGCCCGGCGAGAAGCTCAACGAGGCGCTGTTCAGCGTGCGCGAGGAGCGCACCCCCACCGCCCACCCCAAGGTGTGGGCCACCTCGACCGAGCAGCGCACCGGCGAGGAGTTCTGGCGCCTGCTCGAGGAGCTGCTCGCGGCCGCCGTCACCAACCAGCCCGACCAGGTCCGGCTCTACCTGTCCAAGCTCGTCCCCGAGTTCGCCCCGGCCCAGGGCGACGACCTGGCCGACGCGCTGGCCGCCCCGTACCCGGACGGCTTCTGATGGTGGTCACGCTCCTGACGGCCAGCGAGCGCCTGACCGTGGTCCGGGCGCCGCGCTGGCTCCACCAGGTCATCACCGAGGGCGCCGCCGGCGCCGGGCCCGACGGCGGCAGCGGGGGGATCACGGTCACGGTCGAGGGGGGGCGGGGGCCGTTCGACACCCGGGGCTTCGCACCGCTTGCCCGGGGCGCCTTCACCCGTGACGGCGAGCTGGTCGCCTCCGACGTCTGTGGATCCGGCTTCGACCTGCACCTCCAGGTGAGGTCGGAGGCAGCCATGTTCACCCTGCGCTGGCGGCCGGCGCCCCGCGCCCTGCTGCTCCACCGGGCGCAGCGCTCACGCTTCCACCTGCTCGCCCGCGCGGTGCTCCTGCAGTACCCGGCCCTGTGGTGGGCGGGGGTGCACGGGCGGGCGCCGCTGCACGCGCCGGCCTGCACCGCCGGCCCGGCAACGCCGCTGCTGGCCGGGCCGGGCGGGGTCGGCAAGACCACCCTGCTCGGCCGCGAGCTGGCCGCGGGCGGGACGGCCACCTCCGACAACCTCTCGGTGTCGGACGGGACGACGGTCTGGGGGCTGGTCGAGCCGATGCGCGCCGACGGCCTCGGCGGCCGGCGCATGCCGCACGGCCGGGGCGAGGCGCGCATGCCCAACCGCGTGCCCGAGCTGCGGCCCGACCGGGTGGTGGTCCTGCGCCGTGGCCAGGGCGACGCCCCCACGGTGCGCCACTGCACCCCGGACGCTGCCACCCGTGCGCTCGTCGCCGGCACCTACATCGCCGGCGAGCTGCGCCGCTACTGGTCCTACGCGGCCCTGCTGGCGGCGGCGACCGGGCTCGGCCCGGCCCACCCGCCGGTCGAGCAGGTGGCGGCCGAGCTCGCCGGCCGCCTGCCCTGTGTCGAGGTCGTCCTGGCCCGCACCCCGGGCGCGAGCCTGGCCGAGCTGCTGTCGACCGCGCCCGCGCGCGTCTGAGACCGCCGCGCCGGCCGACCCGGACCGCGCACGTTGACGACAAGGAGCAGTCAGTTGAGCGCTTGGCCCATCCCGACGGAGCCCGTGGTCACCCCCGCCGCGCTGCCTCCGCAGCCCGCGCCGGCCAAGGTGAAGGTCCTGCACGTCATCACCCGGTTCTGGGCCGGGGCGGGCGGCAACACCCTGCTGTCGGCCACCGGCATGGACCCCGACCGCTACGAGGTCTGGGTGGCCGGCTGCCCCGGCGGCCCGCTGTGGGACCGGGCCGAGGCGGCCGGCGTGCGCACCGTGCAGGTGCGCCGCTTCTCCGAGACGCTGTCCCCGGTCGACGACCTCTACGTCCTGGTCCAGCTCGTGCGGCTGATCCGAGCCGAGCGCTTCACCGTGGTCCACACCCACTCGGCCAAGGGCGGGTTCCTGGGGCGGATCGCGGCCTGGCTCTGCCGCGTCCCGGTGATCGTCCACACCTTCCACGGCTTCAGCTTCCACGACTTCATGGGCCCGCTGCGGCGCCGCGCCTACCTCGCGCTCGAGCGCCTGGTCCGGCCCATGACCGACGGGTTCCTGGCCGTGTCGCCCAGGGTCGCCCGCGAGGCGGTGGAGACGCGCCTGGCCGGTCCGGGCCGGGTCGGCGTGGTGCCGTCAGCGGTCGAGCTGGACCAGATCCCGTCCCGGCCCGACCCGGCGGTCCGGGCCGAGCTGGGCATCCCGGCGTCCGCCCCGGTGGTCGGCACGGTCGGCCGCGTCGACCAGCAGAAGTCGCCCCTGGACTTCGTGCGGATGGCCGCTGCGGTGGCCCGCCGGCGCCCGGACGCCCGCTTCGTGATGGTGGGCGCGGGCCCGCTCGAGGACGAGGTCAGGGCCGAGGCGGCCCGCCTCGGGGTGGAGGTGCTGCTCACCGGCTACCGGCCCGACGCCCCCCGTATCGGCGCCAGCTTCGACGTGTTCGTGATCTCCTCGCTGTACGAGGGGCTGGGCCGGGCCCTCACCGAGGCGCTCGCCTCTGGCCGGCCCGTGGTCGCCACCGCCGTCAACGGCGTCCCCGACCTGGTCGTGCCCGGCGCCACCGGCCTGCTCGCCCCAGCGCGCGACCCGGACGCCCTGGCCGAGGGCGTGGCCTGGCTGCTCGACCACCCCGAGGAGGGGCGCCGCATGGGCGCCCAGGGCCGGGCCGGCGTCCTGGCCGTGTTCTCGCCCGTGCGCATGTGCCACCTGATCGACCAGGCCTACTGCCGCCTGCTCGGCCTGCCCGCCCCTGCGGCGCCCACCGTGGACCTCACCCGGGTCGGCGAGCCCGCCCCTGCGGCGCCCACCGTGGACCTCACCCGGGTCGGCGAGCCCGCCCCTGCGGCGCCCACCGTGGACCTCACCCGGGTCGGCGAGCCCGCCCCTGCGGGAGAGCTGGGGCTCGGCGGCCCTGCGCCGGTGGTCGAGCTGACGGCATGATCGACGCGATCAGGGAGCTCCTCGCCGAGCGCTGGGGGACGCTCCGGCCGGGCCGGCCGCCGCTGGCCGGCGCGCTGGTGGCCGGGATCGACCGGAGCCCGTCTGCGAAGGTGACGGTGATCTTCTTCGACACCCGGGGCGCGCCCGCGGCCGTGGCCAAGGTGGCCAGGGCCGAGCGGGCCGAGCGCTGCGTCGTGGCCGAGCACGACGCCCTGCGCGCGCTCCGCCCCCCGGGCCCGGTCGACGGCGCGCTCGGCCGGCTCCCCGAGCCGCTCGCGCTCGAGCGGGTGCGGGGCCGGCTGGTGCTCGTGCAGGCGCCCATGGCCGGCGTGCCGATGAGCGCCGGCTACCACACCCCCGGCCACACCGCCGACCCGGCCCGGGTCGAGGCCGACTTCGCGGCCGCCGGGAGCTGGCTGTCCGCCTTCCAGCAGGCGACCCGCGTGGACCGGGCCGGGCTCGGCGCCGAGGGTGTCGCCCGCCAGGTCGGCGCCGTGGTCGACCGCTACCGGGCCGAGATCGGCTGGAGCCAGGCCGAGGCGTCGCTGTTCGAGGCGGTCTCCGACCGCGCCGTCGAGCTGGCCAGGGCCACGCCGCTGCCGGTCACCGGCGTGCACGGCGACTTCTGGATGGGCAACCTGCTGGTGGACGGGGGGGAGGTGCGCGGCGTGATCGACTGGGAGCGGGGGCAGGCGGCCGGGCTGCCCTTCGGGGACATCTACAAGTTCCCCACCTCCTACGGGTTCTACCTCGACCGGGCCTACCCGGGCACGGCCGGCCGCGTGCGCGGCCACCCGGAGCGGCAGGACCACGAGCGGCGCTGGCGGCGCTACGGTGACTGGGCCAACCTGCCCGGGTTCGGCTACACCTGGTTCGGCCGTGGCTGGTTCCCGGCGCTGGTGCGCAGGCACGTCGCCGGCCAGCTCGAGCGGCTCGGCGTGCCGCCCGCCGCCAACGCCGTGTTCTTCCCGCTGTTCCTGGCCGACCAGGCCACCGCCCTCGACGACCCGGCCTTCCGGGCCGGCTACCGGTCCCTGCTCCTCGCGTTCCTGACTGAAAGGTCCTCGACTTGGCTCTGGCAGGCATCAGCAGCTTGAGGCGGGCCGCCCCCGCCTTGCTGGTCGTTGCCGCGCTGCTGCTCGGCGCCTGCACCCCCGGCAGGAACGACACCGACGCGTCCCCGACGCCGACCACGGCCAGGCCGTTCGCCAAGGTGTCCAGGTACGAGGCCGCGGTCGACGCCGCGGCAGCCCGCGACCTGCAGGTCTGGCTCGAGGCCGACCTGGCCCGGCGCTGGCTGGAGGGCAGGGCCCGCTTCGACGAGGGGGTCGCCCGCCTGGCAGACCTGGCCGCCCGGCCCGGGGTGGCCGGCTTCAAGATCGCCGACGAGCTCGCCTACGGCGACGGGTTCGACGGCGACCCGGCGCGGGTCCGCGCCTTCCTGGCCGATGCGGCGGCCGCGCTCGGCAAGGCCGCGCCCGGCAAGAAGCTCCTGGTCGACATCCTCGTGCCCGAGCTCGGCTGCGCCCCGGGCGCGACCGGGGTCAGGGCCAGGGTGGCCGGCGCGGTCTGCCGGGCCAGGGCCAGGCGCAAGCACCCCGCCCTCACCGTCGAGCAGGTCGACGGGTACCTCGCCTCGGGCCACATCGACGTGGTGAACCTCTCCACCGGCCTGCTCAAGCCGTCGGCCTACCAGGACTGGGGCATCGACCGTGACGCAGCCCAGCGCCTGGCCTGGGCCGAGGCCAGGCGCCGGGGCTGGCCGTCCAAGGTGCGCCTGCAGTATCGCAAGGCGCTGGCGTTCGCCGGCCGCTACCGGGGCGGGACCGTCACGGCAGAGAGCGACCTGCGCACCTTCGTCGACCTGCCGAAGAGCCAGGGCGCCCCGGCGATCGACATCTGGACCTGGCGGCAGCGGTACCGGGGGGACATCGTGCGCCTGATGGACCCGGGCAACCGCGACAACGCCCTCTGGCAGGGCCTGCGCAGGCGCAAGGCCGAGGGGACGGCGCTGTTCACCCACTTCACCCCCAGCTCGACCGAGCAGGGCATGACCAGCGACCTGGACGAGCTGGCCGAGGTGTTCGCCGGCGTCTACACCGCTGCCGGCATCGGTTGATGCGCGGATGGTGCAAGCGGTCCGGTCCTGGCGCTGCGAGGAGCGCCTGCGGCGCGGGCGTCCATGCCGACGCCGACGGCCAGGTCCCCGCCGTCGGGTCACGCGGGCGTCGTAGCCGAAGGCCAGGTCCCGCCGTCGGGTCACGCGGGCGTCGTAGCCGAAGTCATTCGCTCGTCCGATCTTCGGGCCATCGTCCTTACGTAGGGTGGACGACAACCGATGATCGGGTGACGGGACCGTGTCCGGCCCGCTCCGGTCCCAACGATCGCCGGGAACCGGCCGAGCGGCCGGGCTCCCGCCTCGTCACGGAGGCAGCAGCTTGCAACCACGGGTACTGACGGGCGAGACAGCGGCCGCCGCAGGCCGGGCCATTGCGCCGCGCGTGTTCGAGAGCGAGTCGGCCCCGGCCGACCCCGCCGTCCTCGACCAGCTCGCCCAGGGCGTGGCAGGCGCCGACCTGGCCGCCCCGCCGGTGGTGCTCCCCGACTTCCACCACAAGCACGACATGGAGATGCCCTCGAGCATCGCGGTCGCCACCGAGGGCACGATCAGGGCGACGCTGACCAGCGCCTCGGTCAACTGCGGGATGGCCCTGATCGCGCTCGAGACCGACCGCCCGGGCCGGGCCGCCGTGGAGGACTTCTACCGGGGCGTGCGCGAGCGCTACCCCTACCCGACCACCAGGCGCCGCGACCTCACCCCTGCGGAGGTGCTGCGGGCCGCCACCGGCGGGGCCCGCTTCGCGGTCGACCGGTGGGGGATCGACGAGGCACAGCTCGCCCGCATCGAGGAGGAGGGGCGCGTCGCCCTCGAGCCCTACGGCGGCGACGCGCGGGTCGCGCGCGAGCTGCCCTGGCTGTCGGTGCAGCTCTCGCGCCAGCGCTTCGGCACGATTGGTCCGAGCAACCACTTCGTGGAGCTGCAGCAGGTCGAGGAGGTGCTCGACCCGGTGGCAGCCGAGCTGCTCGGCGTCCGCACCGGCCAGGTCACCCTGCAGTACCACGGGGGCGGCGGCGTGCTCGCTGGCCAGGTCGGCCGCATGTTCGGCCAGCGGAAGAAGATGTCGCGGAAGGTCAGGGCCCAGATGCGGCTGCAGAAGCCCATGTACCACCTGGCCACCGCCCGGTCCCTGGCCGAGCTCCGGCTCCGCCTGGCCCTGTACTTCTCCGACGGCTGCCCGCCGGTCGAGCGGGCCAGCGCCGAGGGCGAGCGCCTGCTGCTGGCCAACGCGGCGGCCATGAACTACGGCTTCGCCTTCCGCATGGCCACCTACGCGAGCCTGTGCGCGCTGGCCGAGCGGTCCTTCGGCGCCCGCGGCCACCAGCTCGTGGTCGACTCGCCGCACAACTCGATCTACGAGGAGGAGGTCGGCGGCAGGCTCGCCGTGGTCCACAGGCACAACGCCTGCCGGGCCTGGCCGGCGGCCCGGATGGCCGGCAACCCCGTGTTCGGGCGGACCGGCCAGGCCGTCCTGCTCCCTGGGACCAACCGCACCTCCTCCTACCTGTGCGTGGCAGGCGCCCAGGCCGAGGCGAGCCTGCACTCGGCCTGCCACGGCGCCGGCACCGTGATCGCCGACTTCGCCGCGCGGGGCATCTCCCAGCCCGACCCCGGAGGGCGCTCGACCCTCAGGTTCAACTACCGGGGGACGGCGCCCGCCAAGGTCGACCACCTCGACGACAAGGGCGTCGACGAGGCGCTCGGCATCCTCGTCCGCCACGGCCTCGTCCGGCCGGTCGCCCGTATGCGGCCGTTCGCGGTGCTGAATTGACCGGGTACGCGCCGGCCCAGCCCAGGGCGTCCGGGCCGGGCCGCCCACAGGGGCCAAGGGGCCAGCAGCCCGGAGGCGACGGCGGCGGCCGGGGGCGGGGCCGCCGCCTGGTCGCGCGCAACTCCGGCTGGCAGCTCGTCACCTTCGCGGCCCGGGCGGTGAGCGGGCTGGCCGCGGTGATCCTGGTCGCCAGGCACGGCGGCCCGGCCCAGCTCGGCGTGTTCCAGTTCGCCCTCACCCTGTCGACGATGTTCAGCTTCGCGGTCGGCCTGGGCCTGTTCAACCTGCTCACCAGGGAGGTCGCGCGGGAGCCGGGCAGCTCCCGCTCGTGGATCGAGGCCGGCACGCTCGTCGCCCTGGTCGCCGGCGGCGTGGTCACCGCCCTGCTGGTGGCGGGCGTCCGGGTGGCAGGGCAGGGCCCGGACGTGGTCGAGGCGGTGACGCTGGCCGGGCTTGCGCTCGCCTTCGACACTGCCGGGCGCATCACCTTCGCCGCGTTCGCGGGCTGGGAACGGATGGGGCTCGAGAGCGCCGCCACCGTGGCGCAGGAGGCCGTCTTCCTGGCCGGCATCCCGTTCGCGCTGGACGCCGGGCTGGGCGTGCGCGGCGTGCTGCTCGCCTACGTGGGCAGCCGCGTGCTCGGCGCGCTGGCCGGCTGGACGATCGCCTGCCGCGTGCTGCGCGTGCTCGTGGTGCCCCGCCCGCACCTGGCCTTCCTGCGGCCGACCCTGCGCCGCACGGTCCCGTTCGCCCTGGACGACGCCATGTCGCTCACCTACATCCGGGTCGACGCGGTACTGCTCGGCTTCGTCAAGGGCCCCACCGCGGTCGGGCTGTACCAGGCCGGCACCAACCTCGTCCTGTACCTCAACGTGCTCGCCCGGGTGCTGAACACCGCCCTGTACCCGCGGATGAGCCGCGCCTGGCCCGACCACGCCGGCCGGCTCGGGCGCTACCGGGACGTGTCGCTGCGGCTGCTTGCCGCGGTCGGCGTGCCGATCATGATCGGGTCGCTGCTGCTCGCCCCGGCGATCTTCCGGTTCGTGTACGGCAGCAGGTTCGACGCGGCGGTCCTCGCCTACCAGGTGCTCGTCCTGGTCATCCCGGTCCGCATGCTCGGCCACACCCTTGGCACCGCGCTCACCGCCGCCGACGGCCAGACCAGGCGGACGGTTGCGGTCGCCGGCGCGGCAGCGCTCAACCTGGGCTTGAACGCCTGGTCCATCCCTCGCTGGTCGTACCTTGGCGCCGCGGTCACCACCGCGGTCACCGAGGCCGGGTTGTTCGCCACCTACGCGGTCATGCTCCGGCGGCTGGCCGGCCCCTCGGCCCTCGCCTCGAGCCTGGCCGTGCCCGCGCTCGCGTCGCTGCCCATGGCCGGCCTGCTGCTCGCCTTCAGGCACGGCCCGCTGCTCCTCCTGGTCGCGGCCGGTGCGCTCGCCTACACCGCCGCCTTCCTCGCCATCGCGCTGGCCGCCGCCCCACGCGAAGCCCGCTGGCGGCCACGCGCGGCCCTGACCGCCCTGGTCGCCACACCGGCCCGGAGGTGACCCCCATGCCCAAGGTGCGCCCCGTCCCGCCCGCCACCCCCCACGCGGGGACCGTCGCCCCGACCCAGGCGGCCGGCCCGGCCACGGTCCCCGCCGCCGCCGGCCGGGACGCGGGCAACCCGGCTGCTGGCCCGGACGTGGGCGACCCGGCGGTGCCAGCGGCCGGGGAGCCGGCGGCGCTTCCGGAGATGGATGCGCGCCTGCTGAACTGGCGTCTCGTGGTGCCGAGCGAGCCGGACGGCCTGCTGCTGCTGGCCATCGACGGCGAGACCCTGCCCGGCGCGGTCTGCCCGGCCAGGGACGCCGCCGGGCTGGCAGGGGCGTTGGACGGTCGGCGCTACGCGGCCGTGGTCGTCGGCGACCTCGGCGCCTGGGCGCGGCTGGACGGTGCCGGGGGAGCGGCCGACCTGCTCGGCCGGGCCGCCGCCGCGGTGGCGCCCGACGGCTGGCTGTACGCGGGCTTCGCCAACCGCCTCTACCCGGCCGGCCTACGGGACCGTGGCGCGCTCCGGGCCGCCGCCGCGTGGCGCGTGCTCGCCGCCGCCGGCCTGGAGCCGGCAGCCGCCTACCTGGCCTTCCCCGACCAGCGCTGCCCTGCCTACCTGGTCGGGACCACCGACGGCGCCGAGCTCGAGTACTTCCTGCGCACCCTGTTCTTCCCCCACGTCACCGCCAGCTCGGCCCTGAAGGCGCGGGTCAAGCAGCGTGCCCTCGCCCTCGGCCGCCGGGCGGCGCTCGCCACCCCACGTCGCCTCCGGCCCGTCTTCGCCCCCGCTTTCGGGCTGGTCGCCCGCCGCCCACCCGCCCCTGCCGGCTGAGCCGGGTTCAGGCGGGGACGGGCAGCGCCGGTACCACGGTCGTCTGTCCCAGGGCTGCTCCGACAGAGTCGATCGTGAGCTGAGGACCCAGCCACTCGGCCAAGACGAGCATCCGTACTTGACCGTTGCGGTCGGTCTGCGTTGACTGTGCGTCTGGTCCTGGCTGCTGCATGTTGGGGGGCTGTGGTGGGCGACGAAACGTTTGACGTGTTCATTTCCTACGGTCACCAGGACGCCGCCTGGGTCCATACTCTGGCCGACAACCTGCACCGGGCTGGTCTGGACGTGTTTCTGGACAAGTGGGAGATCACACCCGGCGACGTGGTGGCCCACGAGCTGGAACGCGGGCTGCTGGGCCCGCTAGTCGGACCGGATCAATCGCACCTCGGAGTAGAGAGTGACCCCACAGTAGTTCCGGCTCCCGGCACGGCCGTAGGGCGATCGGGGAGGTCCATACAAGAGGGCCTCCCGCAGGGAGACCGGAGACTAGCCAGGGAGTTTGGCCGCGATAACGTCAGCCGGCTCGATCACCGGCGGCTGCGCGAGGAGCTCGGAAGCTTGCGCCATCAGTGCGGCAGCGACCCGGCCCGCGAGGTGTGCCTGCCGGCCCGAGTCGTCTGGGAAGGCATCGAAGATACCGAATTCCGATGGGCCGAGGCGGATCGCGAACCACGCTATCGTTGCCGGTTCCTCTTCCACCAGCGACAGCCCTCCCTCGAGGAAGCTCGCCACGTCGGCCTCCTTCCCCGGCCTGGCCTCCAGTCGAACGAGGAGCCCCACAGTGACCATCGCCTATCTCCTCTCGATGGGAGTTCGGTTCCCGCCAGGCACACGCCGCGATTCGCGCGCATCCTACTGTGCAACAGGATCTTCTTCGAGGTGCTGACGCGCATGAACGTTTGCGCCATCCTCCCGCAGGGCGTGCCTGTAGCCATCGCTCGACGGTGAGCAGGACTATACCCGACCGGCGTAGCGGTCTGGGCGGCGTGGGCCCGGTATCACCGGTGGCCCGGCCGGCCCCCATCTCGGCTGCAGCGGTCGCTGTGGGTCGGTGAAGGCCCCACATGTCCGGCGCAGGAGCATCACGGACACCCTCATTGGGCCGACTCGTCGCCGCCGGCCGCATGGCTCACGCCGCAGGCGCCGCAACCATCACCGCCGCGACCGCCGAAGGCTGGGGACTGGCTGCCCCTCCTGGAAGGCGGAGGGATCGCTTCGTTCGGCTGCCAATTCCGAGGAGCCACGCGACCTCACCTACACCTGCATCTGTTCGGCGAGGTCTGCCGCCGTCTCGCGGGCCAGCCGGATGAAGGCCGTCGCCGCTGGCGTCTGATACCGGTCGCCGCTCGCGGCGCCGCCGCAGGGATCGACGGGCTCGCTGCCGCTATGGTCGTCGCCGTGGCCGCTGCGACACCGATCGGCTTCTGGGCAGCGGCTCCGGCTCTTGGAGACCCGGTGGCCCTGCTGGCCGGCGTGGGCGTGGGCGTCACCTCCTCCGTGATCCCCTACGTCACCGATCAGATGGCGATGAGTCGGGTCAAACGGTCAACCTACGCCCTGCTCGTCTCCCTGCTGCCGGCCACCGCCACCGTCGTCGGCATCGTCGTTCTGTCCCAGATCCCGTCCGCGATCGAGGTCGCGGGAGTGACCCTCGTCGTTGGCGCGGTCGCCGTCCACAGCGAGCAGGAGGCAACGTAGCAGTGGCCTCGGTGGTGGCAGAGCGCATGTCCACCGGTGGCTCTTCGAGGCGTGGCGCAGGCAGCAGGGCAGGTGGGTACGCCCGTCCAGGCGTTCCGGTTCCGCCCGCGGCGGTCAGGTTCCGCCGCGCGACCGGGTCCCTACCTCGAGGCGGCCTCGCGCTCGGCCTTGGCCTGCTCGACGACCCTGGCGGCGAGGTGGGCGGGCAGCTCCTCGTAGTGGGAGAAGCGGCGTGCGAACGACCCCTTGCCTCGGGTCATGGAGCGCAGGTCGATCGCGTAGCGCACCACCTCGGCCTCGGGCACGGTGGCACGGACCAGCGTCCGCCCGGTGCCGACCGGGTCGGTGCCGACCACCCGGCCCCGCCGGGAGGACAGGTCGCCGAGGATGTCGCCCACGTACTCGTCGGGGATCAGCACCTCGAGCTCGAGCACCGGCTCGAGCAGGGAGATCTCGCTGCGGGCGGCCGCGTCCTTCAACGCCAGCCCGCCCGCGATCTGGAAGGCCATGTCCGAGGAGTCGACCGAGTGGAACTTGCCGTCGTACAGGGTGACCCGGACGTCGACCACCTGGTAGCCGGCGACGAGACCGTCGTCCATCGCCTTGCGCACCCCCTTCTCGACCGAGGGGATGAACTGGTTGGGGACGGCGCCGCCGTAGATCTTGTCGACGTACTCGAAGCCGCTGCCGCGGGGCAGGGGCTCGACCTCGATGTTGCAGATGGCGTACTGGCCGTGGCCGCCGGACTGCTTGACGTGGCGTCCCATGGCCTTGACGGGGGCCTTGAACGTCTCCTTGTAGGGGAGGCGCAGGGGGGTCTGGGCCACGCCGACCCCGAACTTCCGCTTCAGGCGCTCGAGCACGATCTCGATGTGGTTCTCGCCCATGCCCCACAGGACGGTCTGGTGGGTCTCGGCGTTGCGGTCGACCCGGAGGGTCAGGTCCTCGGCCTCCGCCCGGGTCAGGCCGGAGGACAGCCTGTCCTCGTCGCCGCGGGACTTGGGCGCGATCGCGATGGGGAGCAGCGGGTCGGGCATGGACGGCGCCGGCAGCACGAACGGCGCGTCCTTGTCGGTCAGGGTGTCGCCGGTCGAGGTGTCGGCGAGCTTGGCCACCGCGCCGATGTCGCCGGCCACGATCTGGTCGACCGGCTCCTGGCTCTTGCCCCGCAGCGTCAGCAGGTGACCGACCCGCTCGTCGCGGCCCTTGGTCGCGTTGAGCACCGTCTGGTCGGGTTTGAACGTGCCCGAGATGACCCGGAACAGGTTCAGCCGCCCCACGTAGGGGTCGGAGATCGTCTTGAACACGTACGCGGCCATCGGGCCGGCCGGGTCGGCGGTGCGGGTGACGGTCTCCTCGCTCCCGGGGGCCCTCCCCTCGTAGGCCCGGCGCTCGACCGGGGAGGGGAACGCCTCGGTCATGATCTCGAGCAGCTCGGCGGTGCCGATGCCCCTGGTGGCCGCCCCGGCCAGGACCGGGAAGAGCCGGCCGGCGGCCACCGCCTGCTCGAGGTCGGGGATCAGGTCGGTCGGGGCGATCGTCTCGCCGCCGAGGTAGCGGTCCATCAGCTCCTCGTCCTCGGCCTCCTGGATGACCGTCTCGATGAGCTGGGCGCGCAGGTCCTCGGCGGTGCTGGCCAGCCCGTCGGGCACGTCGCCCTCGGTGCGGCGCCCGTCGGCGCCGTGGGTGAACGCCCGGCCCGAGAGCAGGCCGACCAGGCCCGAGAGCTCGTGCTCCTCGCCGATCGGGAGGTACAGGGGCGGGCAGCCCTTGCCGAAGGTGGCCTGGATGGCGTCGAGGGTGCGCGAGAAGGAGGCACGGTCGCGGTCGAGCTTGTTGACGAAGAAGGCCCTGGGCAGCCCGAGCTCCTCGGCCATGGTCCAGACCACCTCGGTCTGGGTCTCGACCCCGTCGACCGCGCTGACCACGAACAGCACGGCGTCGACGGCGGGCAGGGCGGCGCGCACCTCACCGACGAAGTCGGCGTAGCCCGGCGCGTCGAGCAGGTTCACCTTGTAGCCGCCGTGCTCGACCGGGGCGAGCGCGAGCGACACCGAGATCTGCTTGCGGGTCTCCTCCGGCTCGAAGTCGGTGGTGGTGGAGCCGTCCTCGACCCGGCCGAGCCGGTTGATCGCGCCCGTGGCGTGCAGCAACGCCTCGACCAGAGAGGTCTTGCCGGCTCCACCGTGGCCCACGATCAGGATGTTGCGGACGTGGTCAGTGGAATAGCTCTTCAAGGTTCCGGCCCTCCCTCTCGGGCTGCATCCGATGGGCCGCTGGGGGCTCCCCTCGGACGGTCATGGGGCTCCGGGGCCGGGGCTGTCTCGTTCCCCGGACCCCCGTCCTCGACGATGCTGGCGAACGTTCACGACCCGGCCAGCAGGCGTTCACCGTCAATCCTGCCGGGAGTGGCGATGCTACCACCCGAAACGCCCTCTTCAGCAGTGTGGTCGAGACGAGATCGCGGCATAATTGAGTGTGACCGGACGGCGTGCTAGCCTCGCCCGGTCGTCCGGTCCCTTGCGCCGTTCCGTCCGGGGCGGCATTCCCGTTGACAGGATCTCCGTGCTCTCGTCGAACAAAGCCAGAAACAGCTTTCGCCACGTCACCGAACCCGCCGGCTACGCTCTTGCCAAGGCCGGCATCACCGCGAACAGCCTGACCGCCATCGGCCTGGCAGGCAGCCTCGGCGCCGGCACCCTGATCGCGACGGGCCACGACCGGGTCGGCGGGGTGGTCAGCCTGCTCTCCGGCCTCCCCGACATGCTCGACGGCGCGGTGGCCAAGGCGTCCGGGCGGGACTCGCGGCGCGGCGCGTTCCTCGACTCGGTGGTCGACCGGCTCTCCGACGCGGCCGTGCTCACCGGCATCGTGTGGCTGGCCACCGTGCGCGACATGCCCCGTGTGGCCGTGCTCGCCGCCCTGGTCATGGGTCTGTCGCTGATCGTGTCGTACGTGAAGGCGCGGGCCGAGTCGCTCGGGTACGAGTGCAACGCCGGCATCGCGGAGCGGCCCGAGCGGGTCATCGTGCTCGGCGTCGCCTTGCTCTTCGGCCACGTGCTGGCCGGCCTGTGGGTCCTCGCGATCGGCACCCTGATCACGGTGGTGCAGCGCGTCCTGCGGGTCTGGCAGCAGCCCGAGCTCGGGCCGGATATCGGTCGGTGACCGACCGGGACCAGCGGGCAGGTCGCCGCTGGCTGACCGCGTGGGCCGTGTGCCGCCGGCTGCCCGAACCGGTCGCGTTCCTGCTCGGCTGGATCGGCGGCCGGGTCTTCTACGAGGTCGACGAGCGCCGCCGCCAGGCCCTGCGGGCCAATCTCGGACACGTGCTCGGGCCGGGCGTGTCGGCGAAGCGGCTGGAGCGGATGGTCCGGCGCGGCTTCGCCAGCTACGGCCGCTACTGGGTCGAGGCGTTCCGGCTCGAGGACCTGAGCCCGGCCGAGGTCGTTCGGCGCATGGACTTCGAGGGCCGCGAGCACCTGGACGCCGCCGTGGCCAGCGGCCGGGGCGTGATCTTCGCCAGCCCCCACATCGGCAACTGGGACTTCGGGGCCGCCTGGCTGGCCGCCTCCGGGTACCAGGCCACCGCGGTGGTCGAGCGGCTGCGCCCGCCCGAGCTGTTCGAGCGGTTCGTCGCCTACCGCCGGGCCCTCGGCATCGAGCTGCTGCCCGTGGAAGAGGGGTCCGAGACCCTGCGCGGGGTGCTCCGCACCCTGCGTGCCGGGCGGCTCGCCGCCCTGGTCTGCGACCGCGACCTGACCGGCGGGGGACTGCCGGTGACCATCTTCGGGGCCACGGCCACGATGCCGGGCGGGCCGGCCTCGCTGGCCCTCAAGACGGGCGCCCTGCTCCTGCCGTGCGCGGTCTACCAGGGCACGCGGCGCGGGCGCTGGCTGGCGGTGTGCCGGCAGCCGGTCGAGGCCCGCCCGACCGGGGACGCGCGGGCCGACGCGCTCGCCATCACCCAGCGGCTGGCCGGGGAGTTCGAGATCCTGATCGCCCGGGCCCCCCAGCAGTGGCACGTGCTGAGCCCGTACTGGCGCCGGCCCGGCTGGCAGGCGGCCCCGGGCCCGGGGGACGAGAAGGCCGCCTCGTGAAGGTCGGCGTCGTCTGCCCGTACGACTGGACGGTGCCCGGCGGCGTCGGCGCCCACGTCCGTGACCTGGCCGCGGAGCTGCGCCAGCTCGGCCACGCCGTGGACGTGCTCGCCCCGGCCGAGCGGCCAGTGGCAGACGAGCACTTCGTCGGCCTGGGCGGGTCGGTGCCGGTGCCCTACAACGGGTCGGTCGCCCGCATCGCCTTCGGCCCCCGCACCCTGGCCAAGGTCCGCCGCGCCCTCGGCCAGGGCAGCTACGACCTGCTCCACGTGCACGAGCCGCTCTCCCCGAGCGTCGGGCTCCTCACCGTGCTGCAGGCCACCGGCGGGCTGCGCGGCGGCGGCGGCGCGCGGCTGCCGGTGGTGGGCACCTTCCACGCCAACCTGGACCGCTCGCTCGCCCTGCGGGCAGGCACCCCGCTCCTGCGCCGCGCCTACGAGCGCCTGGCCACCCGCATCGCGGTCAGCCCGTCGGCCAGGGACACCTGGCAGCGGTACTTCGGCGGCGCGATGACGGTGGTGCCCAACGGGGTCTCGCCGGAGTTCTTCGGCCGGCACGAGCCCCTGCCCGGCTACCGGGGCGACGACCCCACCGTGCTGTTCGTGGGCCGCCTCGAGCCCCGCAAGGGCCTCACCTACCTGGTCAGGGCGTTCCTGCGGCTGAAGCCGGCCTTCCCGCGCCTGCGCCTGCTCGTGGTCGGCCGCGACGACAAGCGCCAGCAGGAGAAGCTGATGGGGATGGTGCCGCCCCGGCTCCGGCCCGACCTGGTCTTCGTCGGGTCGGTGCCGCAGCAGGACCTGCCCAGCTACTACGCGTCGGCCGACCTGTTCTGCGCCCCGTCGCTCGGCGGGGAGTCGTTCGGCATCGTGCTCGTGGAGGCGATGGCCATGGGCCTGCCGGTGGTCTGCTCCGACATCGGCGGCTACCGGGACCTGGTCCGCGACAACCGCGAGGGCCTGCTCGTGCCCGCCCGCGACCCGGAGGCGCTGGCGGGCGCGCTCGGGGCGCTGCTCGACAACCCGGCCCGCAGGGCCGCGCTCGCCGAGGCCGCCCGCGCCTCGGCCGCCCGCTACGCCTGGCCGGTCGTGGCCGCCGAGCTGGCCGCCATCTACGAGGACGCCCGGGAGGCACATGGCAGACCGTAGGCGCCCTTCTGCGCCTACGTGCTGCTACAGCTCATCTGGCCGAGCACCCCCATCCAGCAGACGACGCCGATGTCGGACTCGGTGACGGGGTCGAGCAGGGGCGGCGGCTCGACGGGTGGCAAGGCAGGCGGCCCAGCACGACTCGAAGCGCTTCAGGATCCCGGACTGCAGCAAGCCGCTCAACGTCGCCTCGGCGCCGATCTCATACCTGCTCGGTCGGTAGCGGGCCATGGTGAGCGAACCGACCCAGCCGGTGATGCCGGCGAACATGCCAGGGTGGGCGCTGTCGAGGTCGTAGCGCTCGGTGCTGAGGCCCGAGCGTCCGCCTGCAATGCGGCGAAACCGTCTTCGGCGAGGAACTCGGGCCCGAGCAGGGCCAGGAAGGGCCGGTCCTCCTCCCGGAGGGCACCGGCGTCGACGTCGAGGTAGCGGGCGACGGCAGCGCCCTGCGCAGGATCAGCCTCGAAGAGCCGAAGCCGGCCACCGCTCCCATGGGCAAGGACTCCGAACGGTGCGCCGTCCGACCGGCAGTCGTTGAGCAGCAGGCCTTCGGGAGGACGTCCATCCTCGTCCAAACGGCCGAACTCGGCCGGATCTGCCTTGAGGTGAACGACGATGACCGGCCGCCCCTCGGACCGGGCGAGGTAGCCTCGGTGCCGCCGGCGCTCCAGGGCGTACCCGAGGCTGGTCAGCACTGTCCTCCAGTCGGCGTCCCGGCCGATCGCCTTCGTGGTCTCGGTGGCCCGGGCCCAGCGGGCGGGATCGCCGCGTAGGCGGTCGTCGAGGGTGTGCAGCGTGAGCAGCTCGCGGAGCTTGAGGCCGGGGATGCCGGCCTGGTCGAGCCGGTCCAGCTCGGCGGCAAGCTCGCGGACCGCCTCGAGGCGGGGGCGGGTGGAGACGCGCTGAACGACATCGGCCAGCGCGTTCGTCTCGATGGACCGGACCGGCCCGGTGGCGTCGACCACGCCGAGCGCGAGCAGGGAGTCCGGACGTTCGGGATCCGCTGCGACGAGGAGCAACGGGGTGGCGCCGGTCCCGCGGCGCGTGCGCCACGTCCGTCGCATCGCCTGCTCCGATGTGGTTGCCGTCGCCGTCACCTCGATGCCGGCGACCATCGCAGCGCTGGTCAGAGGCGGGTTGGCTGGGAGGGGACGGGCGCCGGGCAGTGCGGCGACGAACGAGAGCAGCTCGTCGACGGTCATGGGTACCAGGATGGGTCGCGCATGCTGGCACCATAGCAGCGGCGGGCGGTGAGGTACGAGCATGCAGGGCGCTCCTGCGAGCGGTGTCGGTCGAGTCGAGGTCCGGCCAACGAACACCTGGCCGGGCCGAAATCTGACAGAGAGGGAGACCTCGGCGCCTGGGCTGTCCACAGCCTCCGGTTGCCGCGAGGGCGTGCCGGCTGGAGGCGGTTGGTCCGGTACACTCGCGGGCGGCGTGACGGGGTGGGTCCTGGGCCGAGACGGGCTCCCCGGTCCAGGAGTGGCGGCGTGCGGCCGGCCCGGGCCGCCTGTGAGGAGGCAGTGGTGGACGTACCAGCGGCCCTCTGGGGCGGGATCGCCGGGGCGATCGTGATGGTCACCGTGTACGCCGGCTTCCTCGGCCTGCGGCTGACCCGGCTGGACCTGCTCCGCTTCGAGGGCGGCCTGCTGGTGCAGGACCGTTCCCCGATGGTCTACATCTACGGCGTCACGGTCCACGTGGCGCTCGGCGCGCTGCTCGCCCTGGCCTACCGGCTGGTGTTCCAGCAGATCGACTCGGCCACCTTCGTCGGGTGGGGCGCGCTGCTCGGCGTGGCCCAGGGCGTGCTGCTGCTGCTCCTGCTGCCGCTGCTCGGGATGGTCAACCGCAACGTGCGCGCCGAGTACGAGCCCAGGCCGGGCCTGGCCGGCCTCGGCTACGGACGCCTCACGCCCCTCGCCCTCCTCGTCGCCTCGGTGGTGTTCGGGGTCTGGGTCGGCATCTTCCTCCTCCCTTGATGGCCGGCACGTACGTCCCGCCGACACGGCTGGCCCTGGCCGAGCAGACCCGGCGCAACCGGTGGGCCGAGCGCCAGGTCGCCGCCGCCGTCGCCGCTGCGCTGGCCGTGCTCGGCCTGGTCGCCGGCCTCCTGGCCCGCCTGCCCGGCCTGGGGCTCGGGCTGGGGCTCGCGCTCGCCGTGGTCCTGGTCGGGTTCGCGCCCGGGCTCGGCGAGCGCATCGCCCTGTCCAGGTCCGGCGCGGTCCCGGCCGACCCCGACCGCCACCCCCGCTACCACAACCTGGTGCAGGGGCTGTGGGAGACGGCCGGCCTGCCCGTGCCCCGGCTCTACGTGGCCGACGTCGAGGCCGTCAACGCCTTCGCGGTCGGGCGCGACCCCGCCCGGAGCGCCGTCGTGGCCACCCGCGGGCTGCTGACCAGCCTGAACCTGGTCGAGCTGGAAGCTGTGCTCGCCCACGAGCTCGCCCACGTCCAGAGCGGCGCCGCCCGGCTCGGCACGCTGGCGGTCGTGCTCGGCGGGGCGCCCGGCCTGCTCCGGGAGTCGCGCAGGCGCGGGGGCAGCCCCCTGCTCGGCGCGGCCGCCGTCGTGCTCGCGCCGCTCGCCCTGCTCATGCGGCTGGCCGCCCCCGCCCGGCGCGAGCTGGACGCCGACGAGGCCGGCGCCCACCTCACCCGCTACCCGCCCGGCCTGATCAGTGCCCTCGCCAAGCTCGGCCCGGGCCCTGGCCCGCCAGGCCCCGGGCCCGGCCCGCCAGGCCCCGGGCCCGGCCTGAACCACTTGTGGACGGTGGCGCCCGAGCCTGCCGGCCACGGGTGGCTCGAGCGCTCCTACCGCACCCACCCGCCGGTCGAGCAGCGAATCGCCGCCCTCCGCGAGCTGTAGGGCACGGGCCTCCCGCACGGCCGGCGCGGTGCGTTGATGGGGCCGGTGCCTTGGCGTAGCCTGGAGCTGCGGCCCCCTGAGCAGAGAAAACAGCCCGTCGGCGTGGTCGGTGGGCACCAAAGGAGCACCCGAGCATGGATGCAACGAACCACGTCACCGGGACCGCCCGAGTCGGGACCGCCCGAGTCAAGCGCGGCCTGGCCGAGATGCTGAAGGGCGGCGTCATCATGGACGTCGTCACGGCCGACCACGCGCGGATCGCCGAGGAGGCCGGGGCTGTCGCCGTCATGGCGCTCGAACGGGTGCCGGCCGACATCCGTACCCAGGGCGGCGTCGCCCGCATGAGCGACCCCGAGCTGATCGACCAGATCATGCGTGCAGTCACCATCCCGGTGATGGCCAAGGCCCGGATCGGGCATTTCGTCGAGGCCCAGGTCCTGCAGGCGCTCGGGGTCGACTACGTCGACGAGTCCGAGGTGCTCTCCCCGGCCGACGAGGCCAACCACGTCGACAAGTGGGCCTTCAAGGTGCCGTTCGTGTGCGGCGCGACCAACCTGGGCGAGGCGCTCCGCCGGCTCGCCGAGGGTGCCGCCATGATCCGCTCCAAGGGCGAGGCGGGCACCGGCAACGTGATCGAGGCGGTGCGCCACATGCGCGCGATCACCGGCGCCGTCCGCCGCCTGGCCGGCCTCGCCGGCGAGGAGCTGTACGCCGCCGCCAAGGAGCTGCAGGCCCCCTACGAGCTGGTCGCAGAGGTGGCCCGCGAGGGCCGGCTGCCTGTGGTGCTGTTCACGGCGGGGGGGATCGCCACCCCGGCCGACGCCGCGATGATGATGCAGCTCGGCGCGGACGGCGTGTTCGTCGGCTCGGGCATCTTCAAGTCGGGTGACCCTGCCAGGCGGGCCAGGGCGATCGTGGAGGCCACCAGCTTCTTCAACGACCCGGACGTCATCGCCAAGGTGTCGCGCGGGCTCGGCGAGCCGATGGTGGGCATCTCGAGCCTGTCCGAGGGCGAGCGGCTGGCTGGCCGCGGCTGGTAGCCATGGCGCGGCGTCCCGTGATCGGCGTCCTGGCCTACCAGGGCGACGTCCGCGAGCACCTCGCCGCCCTGGCCGCGGTCGGGGCCGAGGCGCGCGAGGTGCGCACGCCGGCCGAGCTCCAGCAGGTCGGCGGGCTGATCGTGCCAGGGGGCGAGTCCACCGTGATCGGCAAGCTGGCCGACCGTTACGGGCTGCTCGAGCCGCTGCGCGAGCGGGCCGTGGCCGGCTTCCCGGTGTTCGGCACCTGCGCCGGCATGATCTTCCTGGCCCGGGAGGTCGAGGGGCCGTCCCAGCACCTGCTCGGGGTGATGGACGTGCGCGTGCGCCGCAACGCGTTCGGGCGCCAGGTCGCCTCGTTCGAGACCGAGTTCGACGTCAAGGGCCTGGACGGCGGCCCGGTTTCGGCGGTGTTCATCCGGGCCCCGTGGATCTCCGAGCCGGGCCCGGAGGTCGAGGTGCTGGCCGAGGTGGACGGCCGCGTGGTCGCCGCGCGCCAGGGCAACCTGCTGGTGACCGCGTTCCATCCCGAGCTGGCCGGCGAGCACCGGTTCCACCGCTGGTTCGCCGACCTCGTCAGCGACGCGCACGGATAGCTCCCGGCCCACCCACGGCCAGGCGCTGAACGATCGGAAGGGAAGGGAGCTGGCATGTCCGGGCACTCGAAGTGGTCAACGATCAAGCACCAGAAGGGTGCCAAGGACGCCAAGCGGGGCAAGCTGTTCGCGAGGCTGATCCGGGGGATCGAGGTGGCCGCCCGCGCCGGCGGCGGCAGCCCGGACGGCAACCCGACCCTGGCCGACGCCATCCAGAAGGCCAAGGACAACTCGGTGCCCAACGAGACCATCCACCGGGCGGTCAAGCGCGGCGCCGGCGAGCTCGAGGGCCCGCCCCCCGACCTGGTCACCTACGAGGGCTACGCAGCCGGCGGTGTCGCGGTGCTGGTCGAGGCGCTCACCGACAACCGCAACCGCACCGCCGCCGACATCCGCCACGTCTTCTCCAAGGCCGGCGGCAGCCTCGCCGACGCGGGCAGCGTGGCCTACCTGTTCACCCGCAAGGGGGAGCTGTACGTGCCCGGCGACGTGGACGAGGAGCGGGTCATGGAGACCGCCCTGGAAGCCGGGGCCGAGGACGTCGAGGTCGGCGACGACGGGTTCCGGGTGACCACGGCAGCCGGCGACCTGCGTGGCGTGCGGGCCACCTTCGACGAGGCCGGGATCCCCTACGACTCGGCCGAGGTCACGATGGTGCCGAGCGTGTCGGTGCCCCTCGAGCGCGACGCGGCGGTGAAGGTGCTGCGGCTGCTCGACGCGCTCGAGGACCTCGATGACGTGCAGGACGTGTACGCGAACTTCGACATCCCCGACGCCGTCATGGCCGAGGTGAGCTGACCGCGGCGGAGCGTCCGGGGCTCGGTGCTCAGGTGCGCCGGCGGCCCAGGATGAACATCACCAGGGCGATGATCGCGAGCACGATCAGGATGAGGAGCAGTGTCCTCACGGGTGCCTCCCTTACGGGCTGTGGGTCGGGCGTACCGCAGCGGCATACCCAGCTAAAGGACGGCGTAACGGTCGCTTCCCGGGTGGGCCGTTGTTGAGCCCGGTCCCGGGAACCGGTAGGCTGCCGCCAAACACCTGTTCGAGGAGGCTGCCGGATGCGGGTGGTCGGGGTCGACCCTGGGCTCGGCCGCTGCGGGTACGCCGTGCTCGACCAGGGCGCCGGCCCGCTCGCGGCGGTCGCCTACGGCACCATCGCCACCCGCGGCGAAGCGGTCGCGCCCAGGCTCGCCGAGCTGGCGGCGCGGCTCCGGGCCGTGCTGGCCGAGACGCGCCCCGACCACCTGGCCATCGAGCGCCTGTTCGTCAACGCCAACGTGCGCACGGCGATGACCGTGGGGCAGGCGTCCGGCGTCGTGCTGCTGGTGGCCGCCGAGCACGGGCTGCCGGTCGCCTCCTACACCCCTTCGCAGGTGAAGCGGGCCGTCACCGGCATCGGCTCGGCCCCCAAGGAGCAGGTCGGCTACATGGTCCGGGCAACCCTGGGGCTGGCCGCCACCCCGACGCCGGCCGACACCGCAGACGCGCTCGCGGTCGCCCTCTGCCACCTGCAGCACCTGGGCGTCGCCGCGGGCGGCGGCCGGGCCGCCGCCGCGATCGGCTCGGCGCCGGTCGCCGCCTGGCTCGCGCGGGCCGCCCCCACCTCCCCCGGGCTCGGGAGGGGCCCCGGGAACCCCGAAGGGCTGCCCCGGTCGGTCGGGAGGGGTCCCGGGAACCCCGAAGGGCTGCCCCGGTCGGTCGGGCGGGGAGGTGTGCGGTGATCGCCAGCCTGCGGGGGCGGCTCGCCGACCTGCTGCCCGACGGCGCCGTGGTCGAGGTCGGGGGCGTCGGCTACAAGGTCTTCCTCACCCCGAAGGGGCTCGCCTCGCTGCCCAGGGGCGCCGAGGTGCTGGTGCACACCGTCACCTATGTGCGCGAGGACACCCTCGCCCTGTACGGGTTCACCAGCGCCGACGAGCGGCGCGCGTTCGAGCAGCTCCTGGGGGCCAGCGGGGTCGGCCCCAAGCTGGCCCTGGCCATCCTGTCGGTGCACTCCCCGGACGCGCTCCGCCGTGCGGTGACCGCCGGGGACGCCGACGCCCTCACCCTGGTGCCCGGCGTCGGCCGCAAGGGCGCCGCCCGGCTCATCCTCGATCTGAAGGGCAAGTTCGGCGGTGGCGAGGTCGGGCTCCCAGCCGACGACGGCGCCCGGCCCGCCTACGCCGAGGTCCGCGACGCGCTCGGCACGCTCGGCTACGGGCCGGCCGAGGTCAAGGTCGCGCTCGAGTCGCTGCCCGCTGACGCCGGTGAGCTGCCCACCGAGGAGCTGCTCCGCCGTGCCCTGCGTGCCCTGGCCGGCCCACGGTGACGCGGGAGGGGCGCCGATGACCGACATCCTGGCGCCGCAGGCCATGCCGGGTGAAGGGGCCGGAGAAGGCAGCCTGCGGCCGCGCCGGCTGGCCGAGTTCGTCGGCCAGGCCCGCACCCGTGAGCAGCTCGGAGTCGTGCTGGAGTCGGCCCGCAGGCGTGGCCTTCCCCCCGACCACCTGCTGTTCTCGGGGCCGCCGGGGCTCGGCAAGACGAGCCTGGCCGCGATCGTGGCCGTCGAGCTCGAGGTGGGCTTCCGCATCACCTCCGGCCCGGCCCTCGAGCGGGCCGGTGACCTCGCCGCCATCCTCACCGGGCTGGAAGCGGGCGAGGTGCTGTTCGTCGACGAGGTCCACCGGCTGCCCAGGGCGGTCGAGGAGGTCCTCTACCCGGCCATGGAGGACTTCCAGATCGACGTGGTGCTCGGCAAGGGCCCGGGGGCGCGCAGCCTCCGCCTCGACCTGCCCAGGTTCACGCTGGTCGGAGCGACGACCAGGACAGGGCTGATCACCTCGCCGCTGCGCGACCGGTTCGGCTTCTCGGCCCGCCTCGACCTCTACCGGCCCGAGGAGCTGCAGGCCATCGTGACCCGTTCGGCCGGCATCCTCGGGGTGCGGATCGACCCCGTGGGCGCCGCCGTGCTCGCCCGCCGGTCGCGGGGCACCCCCCGGATCGCCAACCGGCTGCTGCGCCGGGTCCGCGACTTCGCCGAGGTGAGGGGGGAGGGCCACATCGACGAGGAGGTCGCGGCCCAGGCCCTGGAGCTGTTCGAGGTCGACCCGCTCGGGCTGGACAAGCTCGACCTGGCCCTGCTGCGCATGCTCTGCGAGCGCTTCGCGGGCACCCCGGTCGGCCTGGCCACCCTGGCCGTGTCGGTGGGGGAGGAGCCGGACACGATCGAGGACGTGGCCGAGCCATTCCTGCTCCAGCTCGGGTTCCTGCAGCGGACGCCGCGGGGCAGGCTGGCCACCGCGGCCGCGTTCGCCCACCTCGGCCTGGCCGCGCCGACAGGCGCCCAGCCGGCACCCTCGGGCTCCCTGTTCGACGAGGACGGCGACCCGCCGGGGGAGTGAGCCAAGCGCCGTGACCGTCTAAGGAGGCCACCAGAAGTCTTACCCGTAACCCGCGAGTCCTTCGTGGTCGCCGCCTCGAGGTACGTGCAGGACTTCTGAGCTGCTGCCTAACCGAGGGCTGCCTCGATCTCGGCCAGCACGGCCTCCGCGCGCTCGAGCAGGCGCGACTCGTCGCAGATGGTCGCGGTGACCTCCGGGCCCTCGGGTCTGGAGGCGCGCCGGCGGCGCGCTGTGAGCTGGACCTGCACCGCCATGGTGACCCTCCCGTTCTCGGTCCGGCTGCCCGCGTTCTGTTCGGCGAGGGCTCCCGGACGTAAAGGAAGTCAAGGGACCATCTTGGACATAGTTCTATCGGGCTAGACCTACTAAATGCAAGAGGAAGCTGAGCAGGCGGTGAAGTGCCTGCTCAGACCGGGTATCCCAGAGTCTGCGGCAGTTGACCGCTGGCGGGGGCGCGCCTAGGATGGCCGCTGTACCGCGGCCTCGATGGCCGCGGCATGCTTTCGTGCCGCGCCACGGTCGCCCGGCGGCGCGCTTGCCCGGGAACGACCCGGGCTCTTCGGAGGTCCTCACGCCATGGCAAACGGTAGTGCGCAGTTCATCATCCTTGCGTTGATGTTCGCGTTCTTCTACTTCGTCATCATCCGACCCCAGCGCCGGCGGCTCGCGGCCCAGCAGAGCCTGCAGCGCTCGCTCCAGCTCGGCGACGAGATCGTCACCATCGGCGGCTTCCACGGGGTCATCCGCCGCTTCGACGGCGACGTCATCACCATCGAGCTGTCACCCGCCGCCGAGGCGCGGATCAACCGGGCCGCGGTCGCCAGACGGGTGGAGCCGGACCTGCCCGAGACGATCGACGAGCCCGACCAGATCGAGGCCCTGGAGGCCGACCGGACCGACGACGGCAGCGAGGAGCTCGAGCAGCGCGGTCGCCTGTTCGGCCGTGAGCTGATGCGGGAGGCCGACCGGACCGACGACGGCAGCGAGGAGCGCACGGAGCGATGAGCATGGCCGACCGCCGCCCGGCGAGCGTCGAGCTCCCGCTCCTGGACCAGGTGGCCGGCAACAAGGTCATCCAGACCTACATCGCCCTCGCCGACCAGTTCACCGGCCAGCTCGGCTTCACCGAGCATGGCTTCCGGCACGCCAACCTGGTCGCCCGCATCGCCCACAACATCCTGGCCCGGCTCGGCTTCGACCCCCACCTGGCCGAGCTGGCCGCGGTCGCCGGCTACCTCCACGACGTCGGCAACGTGATCAGCCGCCACAACCACCCGCAGACCTCCGCCCTGATCGCCATGCCCGTGCTGACCGAGATGGGCATGGCCACCGAGGACGTCGGCCTGGTGATCAGCGCGATCGGCAACCACGAGGAGGAGCTCGGGCACCCCGTCTCGCCGGTCTCGGCCGCGGTCAACATCGCCGACAAGTCCGACGTGCACCGCTCCCGGGTGCGCAAGGACGTGCAGGTCGGGTTCGACATCCACGACCGTGTCAACTTCTCGGCCCGGCACTCGTTCGTCCGGGTCGACGCCACGCAGAAGACGGTGACGCTGGAGCTTGACATCGACACCGGGGTATCCGACATCCTCGAGTATTTCGAGATCTTCCTCACCCGCATGATGATGTGCCGGCGGGCCGCGGAGGGCCTCGGCTGCAAGTTCCGCATGACCGTCAACGGCAGCTCGTTGCTCTAGTCTCATTGCTCTAGTCTGGAGCGTGCGTCCTGCCGGGGCCGAACCAGAGCGCCCGGGCGCGCGAATCCCGGCTACCGGCCGGCTACCGGCGTGAAGGCGCCGCAACAGGTTTGAAAAGGAGAACCGCCCCCCAATGTCAGGAACCCGTCGCCTGGTGGTCCCCCTCGTCGTCGTGATCGTGCTGGCCGCAGCGATCTGGGGCGTCGTCGTCGCCCAGGACATCCGCCCCCGCCTCGGGCTCGACCTCCGCGGCGGCACGAGCGTGACCTTCAGGCCGGTCAGCCCCAACGGCAGCACGCCGACCAAGGAGCAGCTCGACACCACGATCAACATCGTCCGCAGCCGGGTGAACTCCAAGGGCGTTGCCGAGTCCGAGGTCAACCTCGAGGCCGGCAACATCGTGGTGTCCATCCCGGACGTGCAGAACCCCGACGACGTCATCAAGGCGGTCGGCACCACCGCCCAGCTCCGGTTCCGGCCCGTGCTCGAGGTGGTCAGCCCGGGCCAGCCCGAGTACAAGCAGGCGCCCTTCGCCGCGGTGGACTGCGCCAAGCCCCAGACCTGGGTCGACCGGGTCGACGAGGATGCCGTGCTCTGCCTGCGCGAGCCCGGCCAGGACGCGCCCGAGGCCACCGCGCCCAAGCTGCGCATGGGCCCGGTCGCGCTCGGCGGCACCGACATCGCCTCGGCCCGGGCCGAGCTGCAGACCTCCGGGCAGAACGGCGTCACCACCGGCCAGTGGCAGACCGCGCTCAAGCTGTCGGGCGCCGGCGGCAAGAGGTTCGCCGACATCACCGGCAAGCTCGCCTGCAACCCGCAGGGCGACCCCAAGCGGGAGCTCGGCATCACCCTCGACGGGGTGGTCATCAACAACCCGCCGATGGGCCAGGACGTGCAGTGCAACGTCGGCATCGTCGGCGGCGACGCGGTCATCGAGGGCCAGACCGAGGCCGAGGCCAAGGCGCTCGCCCCGCTGATCTCGGCCGGCGCCCTGCCGCTCTCGCTGACCGTGCTCACCCGCGACACGGTGAGCGCCACGCTCGGGGCCGACTCGCTGCACGCCGGCCTGGTCGCCGGCGGGCTCGGGCTCGCCGCCGTCCTGCTCTACGTGCTGCTCTTCTACCGCGGGCTCGGGCTCGTGGCCTGGGTCGGCCTCGGCCTGGCGGCGGCCCTGAACGTCGGCATCGTGTTCCTCATGGGCAAGATGATCGGCTTCACCCTCACCCTGGCCGGGATCGCCGGCCTGATCGTGGCCGTCGGCATCTCCGCCGACTCCTACGTGGTCTTCTTCGAGCGCCTCAAGGACGAGGTGCGCGAGGGCAGGACCTTGCGCGCGTCGGTCGACCGTGGCTGGCAGCGCTCGTTCCACACGCTGGTCTCGGCAAACACCGTCTCGCTCACTGCCGCGGTCGTGCTCTACCTGTTCGCCATCGGCCCGGTGCGCGGGTTCGCGTTCACCCTCGGCCTCGCCACCGCCATCGACTTCTTCTGCGCCTGGATGTTCGGCCGGCCGGCGGTGAGCCTGCTCGCCCGGACCCGGCTGTTCCGGGAAGGGCGGTTCGTCGGCATCCGAGCCGCCGTCTAAGGCCGTCTAAAGGAGGATCCGTTCCCGTGTCGTCCCTTGCCAGCCGCCTGTACCACGGCGAGACCAGCATCGACTTCGTCGGCCAGTGGCGCCGCTGGTTCCTCATCTCGGGCGTGGCCGTGCTGATCTCGATCATGGCCCTGTTCATCCCCGGCCTGAAGTTCGGCATCGACTTCAAGGGCGGCGCGGTGTTCCGGGCCCGGTCGGCCAAGCCGGTGACCGTCGCCCAGGTCCGCGAGGCGGTCGGCCCGTCGGTGGCCAAGGTCGTGCAGGTCACCACGGACACCCCGCCGCAGGTGATCGTGCAGACCGAGTCGCTGCCCCAGGACCAGGTGGCCAAGGTGCGCAGCGACCTGAGCAGGGTGACCGGCGACCCGCAGGTCTCGGCCGCCGTGGTCGGCTCCAAGTGGGGGAGCACCGTCTCCACCAAGGCGTTCATCGCCCTGGCCGTGTTCCTCGGCGTGATCATCATCTACGTGTCGTTCCGCTTCGAGTTCAAGATGGCGGTGGCCGCGATCGTCGCGCTCGTCCACGACCTGCTGATCACCGCCGGGGTGTACGCGCTGGCCAGGTTCGAGGTCAGCCCGGCCACGGTCATCGGCCTGCTGACCATCCTGGGCTACTCGCTCTACGACACCGTGGTGGTGTTCGACAAGGTGCGCGAGAACACCGGCGCGCTCACCTCGATGTCGCGGATCACCTACTCCGACGCCGCCAACCGGGCCGTCAACCAGACGCTGATCCGCTCCCTCAACACCAGCCTGGCGACCCTGCTGCCGATCGCAGCGCTGTTGTTCGTGGGCGCGTTCCTGCTCGGCGCCGAGACCATCAAGGACCTCTCGCTCGCCCTGTTCGTCGGCGTTGCCTCGGGCACCTACTCCTCGATCTTCGTGGCCACCCCGTTCCTGGCCGTCTGGAAGGAGACCGAGCCCCGCTACCAGCAGCTCCGGGCCAGGGTGGCGAGGCAGCCGGCGGCTGCCGCGGTCGGCGCGGGCGCCCTCGACGGCGGCGGGGGCAGGAGCCGGGGCAAGCCGGCCGCCGCCCGCCCGGCGGCCGGCGCCGGCCGCGCCGCCAAGCCCACGGTCCCCGAGCCCCTGGTCAACGAGCGGCTGCCGGACCTGGCGCCCGACCCGATCGAGCCCGACGAGCTGGAGCCGGTCGACGACGAGGTCGCGCCGGTGGCTGCCGCCCCGCCCAAGCCCAAGCCCCGCCCCACCCAGAAGCCGAGGCCCGCCCAGCAGCGGCGCAAGCAGCCATCCCGCCCGGCCAAGCGGCGCCGCCGCTAGCCACCGCGCTCGGAACCCAGAAAGGGAGCCCACGTGCCGATCGACATCGAACGCCTGCGCGCGCTCGTCCGCGACGTGCCCGACTTCCCCAAGGAAGGCATCGTCTTCAAGGACATCACCCCGCTGCTCGCCGACGAGGTCGCCTTCTCCTCGGTCATCGACGAGACCGTGGTCCACTTCGGCCGCGGCAACATCGACAAGGTGGTGGGCATCGAGGCGCGCGGGTTCATCCTCGCCTCCCCGGTCGCCTACCACTTCGGCGCCGGCTTCGTGCCCGTGCGCAAGGCCGGGAAGCTGCCCTACCGGGTCGAGGCGGAGAAGTACGCGCTCGAGTACGGTGCGGCAACCCTCGAGCTGCACGCGGACGCGATCACCCCGGGAGAGCGGGTGCTGATCGTCGACGACGTCCTGGCCACCGGCGGTACCGCCCGGGCCGCGGCCCGGCTCGTGGAGCGCCTCGGCGGCAAGCTGACCGGCATCGCCACCCTCATCGAGCTGAGCTTCCTGGACGGCCGCAAGGCGATCGAGGGCTACGACTTCTTCAGCCTGATCCGCTACTGACGGCTCGGCTCGCGGCGCCCGCGGGCGGCCGCCGTCCGGGCGAGGCGGGACCGCCACCTGCTGAACGTGCCGCGCGGCACCGCCGAAGGTGCGCGGGCGGCCGCCGTCCGGGCGAGGCGGGACCGCCACGGCACGAGGCGCCGGGGCCGCTCCCGGCCGAGCTTGACCGCCGGTCCGTGCCGGTTCGCCCGGAACCAGGCCCAGGCGTCGTCCCGCTGCCGCACGACGGCGGGGTCGTAGGCGTCCTGGTCCTCAGGCAGGTGCCAGTGGGGGCTGAAGGTGAGCGTGGTGGCCCGCGCGGCCAGCTCGGTCCACAGGCCGGCGTCGATCAGCTCGTGGCAGGGTTGGCAGGCGTGCCAGCTCCCCGTGGGCGCGGTCGGGTACTGCCAGCGGGGGTCGACGCCCGCGCAGAAGTCGCATTCGAGCACGTCGCTGCTTCCAGTCGTGGTGGGCTCTGGCGGCCGGGTGCCCGTCCACCATCCCGACCGGGCGCAAACGGGCCCGCAAAGACCGGCCAGCGTTGTGCAAAGATTTCGTTAAGGTGGGTCCGGGGCGGAGGGTTGCCGCCCCGGCCTCGGCAGTGCCTATGCTGGCGGGTGTGCAGGTGACCAGACCGGAGCGGCGCAGCGTCCGTGGACCTCGGACCGGGCTCGGCTACGGCATCGCCGTGGCCGGCACGTTCTCGGCCACCGCGGGCCTGCTGCCCTTCCGCGGCCAGGTCTCCAGTACCAACGTGGTGCTCGTCTACCTGATCGTGGTGGTCGCGGCGGCGGCCATCGGCGGGCGCCGCCCGGGTGTGGCCGCGGCGGTGCTCGGCTTCCTCGCCTTCGACCTGCTGTTCATCCCGCCCTACTACCACCTCGTCGCCCACGACGAGCAGAACTATCTCTCGCTGGCCGTGTACCTGCTCATCGCGCTGGTGGTGAGCGCGCTGGTCGCGGCAAGGGAGCAGCGGCGCATCCAGGCCGAGCGCCGGGAGCAGGAAGCCCAGACCCTCTACGAGCTGTCGTCCAGCCTGGTCACCCAGGGCGGCCTGGCCGAGACGCTGGCCAGCGTCGCAAGAACCGTCCGCGGCCAGTTCGACCTGGCCGGGTGCGCCATCGTGCTGCCGGCCGAGGACGGGTCGGCCCGTGTCGCGGCCGCCGACGGCGACATCCCCGGCGCGCTGGGCCAGGCAGGCCTGCTCACGGCCGACGTCCTGGCGGACCTGCCGGCCGGGGAGGTCGCGCCCGGCGACCCGCTGGTGCCCGGCCAGAGCCTGACCGTGCCCCTGCGCGGTCCGGGCCACGCGGTCGGGGCGCTGGTCGTGGTGGCCGGCGGCCCGGAGGCGGCCGCCTTCGGCGAGACCGAGCAGCGGCTGCTGGCGACCTTCGCCAACCAGGCCGCCCTGGCCGTGCACAAGGCCGAGCAGGACGAGCAGAACGCGCGGGCCCGCGCGCTCGAGGCGACCGACCGGCTGCGCACCGCGCTGCTCAACTCGGTCTCCCATGACCTGCGCACGCCGCTGGCCTCGGTCATGGCGTCGGTCGCGAGCCTGCTCGACCCTGAGGTGCGCTGGCCGGCCGACCAGCGGCACGAGTTCCTGTGCACCATCGACCGGGAGGCCCGGCGGCTCAACCGCCTGGTCACCAACCTGCTCGACCTGTCGCGCATCGAAGCTGGCGCGGTGGGCCCCAAGCTGGTCGACACCTGGCTGTCGGAGGTCGTCGGCCCGGCCGTGCGGCGCGCCCGCGTGGCCGCGTCCCGCCAGGTGATCGACGTCGACGTGCCCGACTCGCTGCCGTCGGTGCTGGTCGACCCGGTCCGCCTCGACCAGGTCCTGACCAACCTGCTGGACAACGCCCGCCGCTACGCCGGCGAGGGCCTGGTCCAGGTGATCGGCCGCCGCGTCGACGGCCACGTCGAGCTCCGCGTGAGCGACCACGGCCCCGGCATCCCCGAAGCGGAGCGCGAGCGCATCTTCAGCCAGTTCTACCGGATGGAGCGCGCCGGCCCGTCCGGCAGCGGCACCGGCCTTGGCCTGTCCATCTGCCGCGGCCTGGTCGAGGCGATGGGCGGCAGCCTGTGGGTGGAGGCCGCGCCGGGCGGCGGGGCCGCGTTCGTGATCCGCCTGTCGGCCGTCCAGGTCGGGCCGTGACCGTCCGCCCGGCCCGCGGGGGTTACGCTACCGGCGGGCGCGCCGGACGGCGCCGGCTCAGCAGGTGCGCGTCAGGAGGATGCGTGCGGTGAGTACCACGGAGCGCAAGTCCGCCCTACGGCCGGTGTCGCCCGCTCCCGAGGAGCCAAGGCGGTACGAGTCGCTCGGCTACCGGGCCAAGCGGATCCTGCTCGGGCCGCCGTACAAGACCGCCCAGCTCGCCCACGAGCGCATCAGCAAGCGGGTCGCCCTGGCGGTGTTCTCGTCCGACCCCATCTCCTCGACCGCCTACGCCACCGAGGAGATGCTGATCGTGCTGACCGCCGCCGGGACGGCAGCGATCGGTCTGGCCCTGCCGCTGGCCGCCGGGGTGGCGGTGCTGCTGCTCATCCTGGTGCTCTCCTACCGGCAGGTGATCGCCGCCTACCCGCGGGGCGGCGGCGCCTACATGGTGACCCGGGACAACCTGGGCAACCTGCTCGCGGCGGTCTGCGGCGCCGCGCTGCTGATCGACTACGTGCTGACCGTGGCGGTGAGCGTCTCGGCCGGCACGGCCGCGCTCGCCTCGGCGGTCGAGCCGCTGCGGCACCACCGGGTCGAGCTGTCGATCGCGTTCGTGCTGCTGCTGATGTGGGGCAACCTGCGCGGCATCCGCGAGTCCGGCCGGATCTTCGCGATCCCGACCTACGTCTACATCGCCAGCCTGGGCGGCGTCATCGTCTACGGCATCTTCAAGGCCGTGTTCGGCCAGCTCGAGCCGGTCACCTACCAGGCCGAGGAGGCCGCCCAGCTCGCCAACGCCGGGACGTCGCTGGCCGCGGTGTCGCTGTTCCTGCTGCTGCACGCCTACGCGGCCGGCACCACCGCGCTGACCGGGGTGGAGGCGATCGCCGACGGGGTGCCGGCGTTCCGCAGGCCGGAGGCCCGCAACGCCCAGAAGACCCTCACCGCGATGGCGCTGATCATGGGGTTCCTGTTCATCGGGGTCACCTTCCTGGCCATCCGCCTGCGCGCCCAGCCGTTCGAGGACGGCCATCCGACCCTGGTCGCCCAGGTCGCCCAGCAGGTCCTCGGCGGCGGCCTCGGCCAGGCGCTGTTCGTCTTCGTGCAGATCGCCACCCTGTTCATCCTGGTGCTGGCGGCCAACACCGCGTTCAACGGCTTCCCGGTGCTGGCCTCGTTCGCCGCCGAGGACGCCCTGATGCCGCGCCAGCTCCGCAAGCGTGGCCACCGGCTGGTCTACTCCAACGGCATCATCATGCTCGCCGCGGGCGCGATCTTCCTGGTGGTCGCGTTCAAGGCCGACGTCCACGGGCTCATCCCGCTGTACGCCATCGGGGTGGTGACCTCGTTCACCCTGGCCCAGGCGGGCATGACCAGGCGCCACCTGGCGCGGCGGCAGCCTGGCTGGCGCAAGGGGCTTGCCGTCAACGGGTTCGGCGCCGCGGTGACGCTGGTGGTCCTGGTCGTGATCACGGTGACCAAGTTCACCCATGGCGCCTTCATGGTGGTGGTCGCCATCCCCGTGATCGTCTGGCTGCTGCGCCGCACCCAGCGGGCCTACGGCGCCGAGGTCGCCGAGCTGAAGGTCGAGGCGACCCAGCGGCTGAACCCGCCCAAGCCCCGCCACGAGGTCGTCGTGCTCGTCGAGGGCCTCGACCAGGCGGTGCTGGGCGCGTTGCAGTACGCCCGCCAGCTCAACCCCTTGCACATCACCGCGATGCACGTCGCCACCGACCCCGACCGGGCCCGCGAGCTGGCCAAGCTCTGGGCCAAGGTCAGGATCCCGGTCCCGCTCGAGATCGCCGACGCTCCCGAGCGGAACCTGCTGGGCAGCGCGCGGGAGGCCATCGCCGAGCTGGTCCGGTCCGACACCGAGGTCACGGTCGTGCTCCCCAAGCGCAGCTTCGCCGGCTTCTGGAAGCGGCTGCTGCACGACAACTCGTCGGCCGGGCTGTTCCGGGCCCTGGGCAGCATGGACGGGGTGAACGTGACGATCGTGCCGTTCCGGCTCGGCCGGCGACCCCTCCTCCGTGCCGTCGTCGGCCCACCGCCGACGACACCCTGACCCGAACCGAGCGTCCCTGACAGCCGCAGGACGGATTGAGCTGCCTCGAGGTTCGTGAGAATGCAGCCTTCGCCGATCCACGATGGTGCGTGACCGCGACTGGCCATCCGGACGATGTAGGCTGCGGCTGCCAGCCAGGCCGAGCATGACTGCCACCTGCTGGGCTGTGCAGCCGACCCGTCGCGGAGGGCGAACGTAGTGTCCAACCCCATGGTTACGGTTGTCATCGTCAACTGGAACGGTGAGGCGCTGTTGCCGGACTGCTTGGATGCACTGGCCAAGCAGGACATGCCCCGGGGTTCCTGGCAGGTCTGGGTGGTGGACAATGGGTCGACCGACGGATCACTGGCGCTGCTCGCCGAGCGGTATCCCGAGGTCAAGGTGCTTCCCCTCCCGGAGAACCTGGCGTTTGCCGGGGGCAACAACGTCGCGATGCGGACGGCCGGGACTCCCTACACTGCGCTGCTGAACAACGACGCTCACCCGGAGCCTGACTGGTTGCGTCGACTGGTTGCACCCATGCAGGCCCCCGATGGGGAGCGCATCGCGGCGACGACCTCGAAGGTGGTGTTCGAGCCGCGGTTCTTGCGCTTGGAGTTGGGCACGCCCGGATTCCGTCCGCCTGGCGATCCGCGGGAGCTTGGCGCGCTGGTCCGCACGGTCGAGGTCGTACTGGGTGGCGAGGCGACTGACGTGACCGAGCGGGTGCTGTGGGAGAAGGTCGCCTACGGTCCCGAGGACGTCGGTTTCGTGAGCTTCCGGTGGACCCGGCCGTCCGGGATGCTGCTGGTCCCGATCGGCCAGCACCCTGCCACGCCTGCCGACTTGTCAATCCGGCTGGTCGCGAGGGCGGAGCGGGCCAAGTCGTTGACCTTGCGCTGGACCGACGGCGAGGCGACCACACAGCTCGCGGACACCGAGGGTGTCCATGAGCTGTCGATCCCTGCCGGGACAAGGTTGCATGACGTGATCAACAACGCCGGAAGCATCCTGCTGGCGCCGGGGTACGGGGCCGACCGCGGCTTCCAGGAAATCGACGAGGGCCAGTACGACGAGCCGGCCGAAGTGTTCTTGTTCTCGGGGACGGCGATGTGCTTTCGTACCGCAGCCCTGCGCGAGCAAGGTGTGTTCGACGACCACTTCTTCATGTACTACGAGGACACCGATCTGTCGTGGCGGTTCCGGGCGGCGGGGTGGGGGATCCGCTACGTTCCCGGTGCGGTCGTCCGTCACATCCACTCGGCGTCGTCGGTGGAGTGGTCGCCGTTCTTCACCTTCCACGTCGAACGCAACCGCCTGCTCACGCTGGCCAAGAATGCTCCCGCCAGGCTGGCCGCCGAGCAGGCGCTGCGGTTCCCGCTGACGACACTGTCGATGCTGCGCCGCACGGTGCTTGAGGCTGTCCGGGAGCAGCGCCGGCCGGCGCTTCGCCCAACCCTGCTGCGCGTGCATGTGTTCGCCTCCTACCTGCGGTTGTTGCCGACGACGCTGATGGCCCGGCGGCGGCTGGAGCGGACACGCAAGGTCGGCCGGCGGGAGCTGCTGGACCGCTGGCTGACGACTACCCGAACTTGACCCCCGATCGACAGGGCATGTTCGCGTTGGCTGTCATCCACAGCAGGCGAGGAGCCTGGCGACCCGCTCAAGTTGTGGGCCGAGTGGGGTATGGCCGGGGTCTGGGTGTCAGCAGTGTTCGCTGGCGCGCGCGACGGCGTCCCTGATCTCCTGGCGGGCCGCCTCGACGCCCTCGAAGCCGGCCGTGGACGACGACTTGCCCGGCTCGAGGTCCTTGTAGACGTTGAAGAAGTGCTCGATCTCGTCGAGCAGGTGCCTTGGGAGGTTGTCGAGCCCGCGGACCTGCTCGTACTCCGGGTCGCCGGCCACGACGCAGATGATCTTGGCGTCAGGGCCCTTCTCGTCCTGCATCCAGAACACCCCGATCGGGCGCACCATGACGTAGCAGCCGGGGAAGGTCGGCTCGGAGAGCAGGACAAGCACGTCGAGCGGGTCGCCGTCCTCGGCCAGGGTGTCTGGCACGAAGCCGTAGTCGGCCGGGTACATGGTGGCGGTGAACAGCCGCCGGTCCAGCCGCATGACGTGCCGCTCGTGGTCGAACTCGTACTTGTTGCGGCTCCCCTTGGGGATCTCGACCACGACCTCGATCGCCTCGTCGTCCATGGCTGCCTCCTGGGCCGCTGGGCTCGCGGCCATGATGGGCCCGGCCGCGCTGCCAAGCGAGCTACCAGCGGCCCGCGGGCCCCGTTGACACCGCGGGCCGGCAGGCTTTACGAATGGGCCTGTCTGCGAAGATGATGTGCCGGAAGCAGGGCGACCGTCACGCAGCCCGACGATGCGCACCGTGACCGCGGTGGGGAGCCGTGGCGGCCGGTGCGCGCCGTCGCCGGGCTGCGTCGAGAGGTGGAGGCGGATGCTGCGGTTTCGGACGAAGGCACACAGGGCAAGAACAGGCAACTGTCCGGTTACTCGCCCTGCTCGGCGCGGCCGGCCGTGCCGAGCCCCACCAGGAGGCCCGTGTTCCATGCTGCCCCCATGATCGGCCACGTTGGCCACGTCGAATTCGCGAGCGCCGCGCAGCGTCCGGTCTCCCCCAAAGGGCCGTGCAGTCTCGTTGATGAAACTGGTGGGCCAGTACGCCAGGTGCGGCCGTCATTCCCGTCGGGCAGGACCTGTGACGGGTGGCCGTTTTCCTATGGCGCTGCGGCGTCAACGAAAAGGAGCCAAGATGCGATGGCGTAGGTTCGTCCAAGGGACCGCGGTGGCGGCGGTGGTGGCGCTGGTTGCCTCGGCCTGTCTCAGCGAGGAAGGCGGCGGTGGCGGCGGCGGCGGCGGTCAGACCGGCGGCGGGGACAAGCAGGTCGAGGTCCTGTTCGGCTTCGGCGGTGACCAGTCGAAGGGCTTCCAGGCGGGGCTGAAGGACTTCCAGCAGTCCTCAGGGATCACGATCAAGTTCTCGGAGGCCTCCCAGTCCTTCGACACGGTGGTCCGCACCCGTGTCGCCGGCAACAACTTCCCCGACATCGCGCTGTTCCCGCAGCCCGGCGTGCTGCTGGACATCGCCAAGGGCGGGAAGGTGCAGGACCTTTCCACCCTGCTCAGCGTGGACCAGCTGAAGTCGACGCTGGTGCCCGGCGAGCTGGACGCGGCCACCAGCGAAGGCAAGGTCTACGGCGTCCCCATGTCCATGAATGTCAAGAGCCTGGTGTGGTACCCGAAGAAGGCGTTCGAGGCCAAGGGCTACACGGCCCCGCAGACCATCGCCGAGCTGGAGGCGCTCACCGAGAAGATCAAGGCCGACGGCACGCCGCCATGGTGCGTCGGCATCGAGTCCGCCGCCGCGACCGGCTGGCCGGCCACCGACTGGATCGAGGAGTTCGTCCTGCGCTACGGCGGCCCCGAGACCTACGACAAGTGGACCAAGCACGAGATCCCCTTCACCGACCCGGTGGTGAAGCAGGCCGCCACCGAGTTCGAGAAGCTCGCGCTGGCAGACGGCAACGTGTTCGGTGGACGCAAGGGGGTCGTGAGCAACGCCTTCGCCACCGCGGCCAACCCCATGTTCCAGAACCCGCCAAAGTGCTTCCTGCACCGGCAGGGCAACTTCATCAGCCAGAAGGGGTTCTTCCCCGACGCGGTGCGGACGAAGATGGACGAGGAGGTCGGGGTGTTCCAGCTGCCCGGGACGACCCCCGACAGCCGGCCCGTCCTCGGCGGCGGTGACCTGGCGGGCGCCTTCAGCAAGGACGACGACACCAAGAAGGTGCTGGAGTACATCACCAGCGACAAGTTCAACGGAGGGACCAAGGAAGGCAGCTACATCTCGCCGCACAAGACCTTCGATGTGAGCCAGTACCCGGACAAGACCACGCAGGACATCGCGAAGCTCGCCTACGAGTCGACCATCTTCCGGTTCGACGGCTCCGACCTGATGCCGGGGGCCGTGGGAGCGGGTAGCTTCTGGCGGGGCATGACCGCCTGGATCAGCGGGCAGAAGGACCTCGACCAGGTGCTCAAGGACATCGACGAGAGCTGGCCCAGCTAGGTCGCTGAGAGGTGGGTGCGTGACCCGGCAGCGGGTCCCGCACCCACCGGTGCTGGTGGGGCGGCCTCGGCGCCATGAGAACCGGCAGCGGGTCGCGCACCCACCGGTGCTGGTGGGGCGGCCTCGGCGCCATGAGAAGCGGAAAGGAGCAGGTCGATGGTCAGGGTGATCAACGCCTTGCTGGCGATCGTCGGTGGCGTGGGCGCCGCCCTGCTGCTCTACTACGTCCTCAACCTGTTGGTCGAGCGACTCCCCGACAAGTGGGAAGAGCGCCTCAAGCCCTACGTCTTCATCGGCCCGGCCGGCCTGATGATCAGCCTGTTCCTCGTCTACCCGGCCGTGCGAACGTTCATCCTGAGCTTCGCCAACGCGCAGAGCACCGCCTGGGTCGGCCTGGAGAACTACACCGACCTGCTCGGTTCGAGCGACTTCCGGCTGACGCTGGTCAACACCCTGCTGTGGATCGCTGTGGTGCCGGCCCTCACGGTGGCGTTCGGGCTCGGGGTCGCGGTGCTCGCCGACCGGCTGGGGCCCCAGGGCGAGAAGCTGACCAAGTCGACCATCTTCCTGCCCATGGCCATCAGCGGGGTCGGTCAGGCCACCATCTGGCGCTTCATCTACGAGACCCGCCCGGAGGGTGAGCCGCAGATCGGCCTGCAGAACGCCATCGTCACCGTGCTCGGGTTCGACCCGGTGGCCTGGCTCCAGCTCGACACCCTCAAGGTCAACAGCTTCCTGCTCATGGTCATCCTCATCTGGGCACAGGTCGGGTTCTCGATGGTGCTGCTGTCTGCCGCGGTGAAAGGCGTGCCCGAGGAGACGCTCGAGGCGGCCCGCATCGACGGGGCCAACGAGCGCCAGATCTTCTTCCGCGTGATCACGCCGCAGATCTGGGGGACGATCATCACGGTCTTCATCACCGTCCTCATCAGCGTGATGAAGATCTTCGACGTCGTCTACGTGATGACCAACGGCAACTTCAACACCGACGTGATCGCCGTCCGGTTCTTCAACGAGCTCTTCCGCAACGGCGACAACGGGCGGGCCGCCGCCATCGTGGTCATGCTCATGATCGCCGTCCTGCCCGTCATCGTCTATCAGGTGCGGCACTTCCGGGCCGAGGAGGCAGCACGATGACCACCACGGGAACGACTCCGCCTCCGACCGCGGTCCCCGGTGAGGTCAAGCCACGGCGCGCCCTCCCCTGGGCGGGCCGCCGCGAGGGCGCGGCGGCTGCGCGCGGCCGGGGGCAGGCCGGTCCGCTCGTCCGGGGCGTCCTGCTGCTGTTGTGCTTCCTGTGGCTGGTCCCGACGATCGGGATCATCGTCACCTCGTTCCGCACCCCCGACGCCGCCAACACCTCGGGCTGGTGGACCGTGATCGCCTCGCCGCTGGACTTCACCCAGTGGACGGCCGCCAACTACCGCGAGGCCATCTCGGGAGGGATGGGCAACGCCTTCATCAACAGCTTCGCGGTGACCCTGCCGGCGACCGTCATCCCCATCATGATCGCGGCCTTCGCGGCGTACGCCTTCACCTTCATGGAGTTCCGAGGGCGCGACGTCTTCTTCGTCATCGTCGTCGGGCTGCTCGTCGTCCCCAACCAGGTGGCGCTCGTGCCGCTGCTGCGCCTCTACGGCGACCTCGGGATGACCGGGACGTTCGCGGCCGTCTACCTGGCCCACATCGGCTTCGGCATGCCACTGGCGATCTACATCCTGCGCAACTACATGTCCACGCTGCCCAAGGCCGTGATCGAATCGGCCAAGATCGACGGTGCCAGCCACTTCAAGACCTTCTGGAAGCTGATCGTCCCCATGTCGGTGCCCGCGCTGGCCTCCTTTGCCATCTTCCAGTTCCTGTGGGTGTGGAACGACCTGCTCGTCGCCCTGCTGTTCCTCGGCCCCGGCGACCGCGCGGTGGTCACCGTCAACGTCGCCGCCCTGGTCGGGGCGCAGCAGCAGGGCTGGCAGCTGCTGACCGCCGGCGCCATCATCAGCATGGTCGTCCCGGTGCTCGTGTTCATCTCGCTGCAGCGCTACTTCGTCCGCGGCCTCACCGCCGGGTCCGTGAAGGGATAGGACATACCGTCCACCGTCCCAGCACCGAGCGGAACCGGGTGATGAACTACCGGCCCGGACCGCTCGGTGCCGACGGGGTCTTCCAGGGCGAGGGACCCCCCGCGGTCCAGCCGACGAGTCCATGGCGTTCTTCCCATCAGGGCTTGGGAAGCCGGCCACCCCATGACCGGATACCGCGAACGCTACAGACCGTCGCTCCGACGAGTCCGACCACCAGGCCGATGAACGTGAGCAGGGCGAAGTTGTCGTTCCCGTTGGCGCGGAGCAGGTTCGACGCGATGATCGACGCCGCTGCGATCCCGAGGAACGCCAGGGCCCGCAATCCCCAACGCTTCGGCTTCGGCTTCGGCGGTCGCGACGTCCGACGTCCCACTGCCTGCCTCCACGCGTCGCCAGCACGGTGATTCCACGCACCGCAACCTCTCACGGTTCGGCGTCATCGTAGCCGAATGCCCGTGCTCATGGGGCACCCGATGGCTGTCAGCGCATGGTCACGATGCGGCCCGAATTTGCGGCTGTCAGCGGGATCGAGGTGAAGTGAGCGCGGGCGCCCGACCTGGCCGGTGACCAGGGCGGGCGCCGTCCCGGCCGGTCAGGGCCACGCAACTGGCGACGCCAGGCGTACCGTGGTTTCCTAGGAGTGGACGGCGGCACGGTGACGGGTGGGGCCCGATGGCGCAGCAGCACGGTCCGGTGAACGAAGGGCTGGCGACCGATCGCGAGCCCTGGGGCATCATGGCCCGGCCCGGCCCGAACGGCGCCGCCCCGGACACAGCTGGGCTGGCCGCAGCGCTCACCCGCCCCTACGACACCGCGCCCCCGCCCGAGCCGGACATCGACTCGCTGCTGCGGCGCATGAAGCACCGCAACCCGCGGGCCGACCTGGCCCTGGTCAGGCGCGCCTTCGAGGTGGCCAGGCAGAAGCACGACGGGCAGGTGCGCAAGTCGGGCCAGCCGTTCATCGCCCACCCGCTCGGGGTCGCCAACATCGTGGCCGACCTGGGCCTGGACGCCATCAGCGTGATCGCGGCGCTGCTCCACGACACCGTGGAGGACACCTCGATGACCCTGGAGGAGGTCGAGGCGCTGTTCGGGCCGGAGGTGGCCAGGATCACCGACGGGGTCACCAAGCTCGAGCGGATCGGCTTCGAGACCAGGGAGGCGGCCCAGGCCGAGACCATCCGCAAGATGGTCATCGCCATGGCCCGCGACATCCGGGTGCTGCTCATCAAGCTCGCCGACCGCCTGCACAACATGCGCGACCTGGGCTACGTCTCCCGGGAGAAGCAGGAGCGCAAGGCGCGCGAGACCCTCGACATCTACGCGCCGCTGGCCAACCGGCTCGGCATCCACCAGGTCAAGTGGGAGCTCGAGGACCTTGCCTTCGCGACCCTGTACCCCAAGCGGTACGAGGAGATCGTGCGGATGACGGCCGAGCGCCAGCCAGCCCGCGAGAGCTACCTGGCCGACGTCATCGAGCAGGTGACCGCGCAGCTCAAGGCGGTCAAGGTGCGGGCCGAGGTGACCGGCCGGCCGAAGCACTACTACTCCATCTACGAGAAGATGGTGCTGCGGGGCAAGGAGTTCTCTGACATCTTCGACCTCGTCGGCGTCCGGGTCCTGGTCGACTCGATCAAGGACTGCTACGCCGCCCTCGGCCAGGTCCACGCGCTCTGGAAGCCGGTGCCCGGGCGCTTCAAGGACTACATCGCGATGCCGAAGTTCAACCTCTACCAGTCGCTGCACACCACCGTGGTGGGGCCGGGCGGCAAGCCGCTCGAGGTGCAGATCCGCACCAAGTCGATGCACCGGACCGGCGAGTACGGCATCGCGGCCCACTGGCGCTACAAGGACAAGGGCAGGGACGGCAAGGGCAGGGACGGCAAGGGCGCCACCGACGACATGGGCTGGCTGCGGCAGCTGATCGACTGGCAGCGGGAGCTGTCGGACCCCAAGGACTTCATCGAGAACCTGAAGACCGACCTGTACGTCGACGAGGTCTTCGTGTTCACCCCCAAGGGGGACGTGATCCAGCTCCCGGCCGGCGCCACCCCGATCGACTTCGCCTACGCGGTGCACACCGAGGTCGGGCACCGCTGCGTGGGCGCCCGGGTCAACAAGCGGCTGGTGCCGCTCGAGTACGCCCTGCAGAACGGCGACACGGTCGAGATCTTCACCTCCAAGGCCCAGGACGCCGGCCCGTCCCGGGACTGGCTGTCGATCGTGAAGACGCCCCGCGCGCGCAACAAGATCCGCCAGTGGTTCTCCAAGGAGCGGCGCGAGGACGCCATCGAGGCAGGCAAGGAGGCCCTGGTCCGGGCGCTGCGCAAGGCCGGCCTGCCGCTGCAGAAGCTGACCCAGGGCGGCAGCCTGGCCGCGCTCGCCTCGGAGATGCGCTTTGCCAGCCTGGACGCCTTCTACGCCTCGGTCGGGTCGGGGCAGACCTCGGCCGCCACCGTGGTCGCCCGGCTGGAGGCCGACCTCGGCGTGGACGAGCAGGAGGACGACGACGACTTCGTCCTGGAGCGGGCGGTCCGTCCGGCCCGGCCCCTGCCCGCCAGCCGGGGCGTGGTGGTCAAGGGCGTGGACGACGTCTGGGTGAAGCTGGCCCGCTGCTGCACGCCGGTGCCCCGCGACCCGATCATCGGCTTCGTGACCCGCGGCCACGGGGTCAGCGTGCACCGGGCCGACTGCCCCAACGCCGACGACCTGCGGCGCGACTCGGCCCGCCTGCTCGAGGTCGAGTGGGACACCTCCGGGCCGAGCGTGTTCGCGGTCACCATCCAGGTCGAGGCCCTCGACCGGACCAAGCTGCTGCGCGACATCACCGAGGTGCTCTCCGACCACCACGTCAACATCGTGTCGGCCACGGTCGCGACCGGCCGCGACCGCGTCGCCACGCTGCGGTTCACCTTCGAGCTGGCCGAGATCTCCCACCTCGCCCACGTGCTGTCGACGGTGAAGAAGGTGGACGGCGTGTACGACGCCTTCCGCGTGGTGCCCCAAGGCCAGCACACCACCACCCCGGCCGAGGGCTGACCCCTGCGCGCGGTGGTGTCCCGCGTCGCCTGGGCGCGGGTGGTGGTCGGCGGCGAGGTGACCGGGGAGATCGGCCCTGGCCTGCTGGTGCTGGTCGGGGTGGGCCACGACGACGGCCCGGCAGAGGCCGGCTGGCTGGCCGGGAAGGTCGCCGCCCTGCGCGTGTTCGACGACGGGGCCGGGCAGATGAACCGCTCGCTGGCCGAGGCCGGCGGGGGGGCGCTCCTGGTCAGCCAGTTCACCCTGTACGGCGACGCCCGCAAGGGCCGCCGCCCCTCCTACGTGGCCGCTGCCCGGCCCGAGCAGGCCGCGCCGCTGGTCGACGCGGTGGCCGCCGCGCTGGCCGCGTCCGGGGTGCCGGTCGCCCAGGGCCGCTTCGGCGCCCACATGCAGGTCGAGTCGGCCGGTGACGGCCCGGTCACGATCCTGCTCGACAGCGCCAGGCGGTTCTGATGGCGACCGGCGACCCGGCCGGCCGCACCGCCCACGCATCTCCGTCAGGTGATCTGGACCGCCAGCTTCTCGATCCAGACCGACTCGGTGGGGCTGTCCTCGGTCACCGGGACCTTGGCGATCCGGTCGACCACCGACTGGCCCTCGACCACCTTGCCGAACACCGTGTATTTGGGCGGCAGCTTGGGGTTGTCGGCGGTGGAGATGAAGAACTGGCTGCCACCCGAGTCGGGCGTGCCGCTGTTGGCCATGGCGATCGTGTACTTCTTGTAGGGGCTCTTGCCCTTGGGCGGCTCGTCCTTGATCGCGTAGCCAGGCCCGCCGGTGCCGGTGCCCTGGGGGTCGCCGCCCTGGATGACGCTGAGGCCGCCCGCGCCGCCGGGAACGATGCGGTGGAACCAGGTCGAGTCGTAGAAGCCCCGCTGGGTGAGGAACACGAAGTTGAAGGTGGTGATCGGCGCGTTCCTGGGGTCGAGCAGGGCCTTGAACTGGCCGCACGAGGTCTCGAACACCGCCATGTAGCGCTGGTCGGGCTGGGCGGCCGCCTTGGGTGCGCGGGTGAGCTTCTGGCGCTGCTTCTTGGGCGGGACGGTGCCGCCGCAGGCGACCGTGGCCGGGGCCGAGGGTGCGTCGGCCCGCGCGTCCGGCGCGGCCGGCGCGGCCGGCGCCGACGGCTTGGCCTCCGGGCGGGAGGTGAGCAGGTAGCCGCCGACGCCGGCCACGAGCAGGGCGACCACGCCCAAGGTGCCGTACAGCCGCAGGGCCCGGCGTCGCTGCGTCCGGCGGCGGTCGGCCTCCCGTCGCGCCTTCAGGCGGGCCAGCTCACGTCTGCGGGTCTGACTCGGGCTCGGCATGCGGACTTCCTCCAGCGGTGACGCCACGACGGATGGCGCGGCCACACGTGCCAACGGGCAGCGGTCCGCCGCGCGCCTTCGAGTCTAGTCGACGCCGCCGCCGGACGTCGGGCCGGCAAAGGGCCGGCGGGTCGGGCCGGCAAAGGGCCGGCGGGTCGGGCCGGCAAAGGGCCGGCGGGTCGGGCTGGCAAAGGGCCGGCGGGTCGGGCCGGCGGATCCGGTAGACTCGGGCTCCGCCGGCCTGCCAACCGCCCCCGAGACCGAGACCTCCTTGCCATGCTCGTCGCCGGATTCCCAGCCGGGACCTTCCAGACCAACTGCTACCTCGTTGCCGTGTCGGCGGGCGCCGAGGCGCTCGTCGTCGACCCGGGGCAGGACGCGCTGCCCGGCATCGAGGAGCTGTGCGCCGGCCACCACCTGAAGCCGGTGGCCGTGCTGCTCACCCACGGCCACCTCGACCACGTCTGGTCGGTGGCCCCGCTGGCCGGGGCGCGCGGCATCCCCGCCTGGATCCACCCGGACGACCGGCACCTGCTCACCGACCCGCTGGCCGGCTTCGCCCCGGAGACGCGTGGCTTCTTCGCCGGGCTCCGGCTCGCCGAGCCCGACGACGTCCGCGCCCTGACCGGCGGGGAGGTGCTGGAGCTCGCCGGCCTGCGGGTCGCCGTCGACCACACCCCCGGCCACACACGGGGCCACGTCACCTTCCGCGCGGCCGACACCCTGTTCGCCGGCGACCTGGTCTTCGCCGGCTCGATCGGCCGCACCGACCTCCCCGGAGGCTCGACGACCCAGATGCTCGCCTCGCTGGCCGACCGGTTCCTCACCCTGCCCGACGAGACCGTGGTGCTGCCCGGGCACGGGCCGCGGACCACGGTGGGGCACGAGCGGGCCACCAACCCGTTCCTGGCCGACCTCGTCCCCGGCCCTGGGAGCCCACGGTGAGCGACCGCTTCGAGGCGCCCAAGGGGACCTTCGACTACCTGCCGCCCGAGGCGGGCATCCGCGCCGTGGTCGAGCAGCGCATGCTCGAGCAAGCCCGGCTGGCCGGGTACGAGCGGATCGAGACGCCGGTGTTCGAGGATACCGGGCTGTTCGCCCGCGGGGTGGGCGAGGCAACCGACGTGGTGCAGAAGGAGATGTACACCTTCACCGACAAGGGCGGCCGGTCGCTCACCCTGCGGCCCGAGCTGACCGCCGGGGTGGTCCGGGCGCTCATCGAGCACGGCCGCATCACCGCCGGGGTGACCAAGGTCGCCTACACCGGGCCGCAGTTCCGCTACGAGCGGCCCCAGGCCGGCCGCCAGCGCCAGTTCCACCAGGTCGGCGTGGAGGCGCTCGGCAGCCAGGACCCGGCCCTGGACGCCGACGTCGTCCTGGTCGGCCATGAGGTCTTCCGCGAGCTCGGCGCCGAGGTGACGCTGCTGCTCACCAGCCTCGGTGACGCCGAGTGCCGGCCTGCCTACCGCGGCCGCCTGCTCGAGTTCCTCCACGGCCTGGGCGACGAGCTACCCGCCCAGGCGCGGGCCCGGGCCGAGCTGAACCCGCTCCGGGTGCTCGACATGAAGGACTCGCGCGTGCAGGAGCTGACCGCAGACGCGCCGCTCATGCGCGACGCGCTCTGCCCGGCCTGCCGCGCCCACGACGAGCGCGTGCGCGGCCTGCTCGCCGAGGCCGGGATCAAGTGGGTGGAGGCACCCCGCCTGGTGCGCGGGCTCGACTACTACGTGCGCACCACCTTCGAGTGGCAGGCGGCCGGGCTGGACGCGGCCCAGAACGCCCTCGGCGGCGGCGGACGCTACGACGGCCTGTCCGAGGCGGTCGGCGGACCGCCCGCCCCCGGGGTGGGCTGGGCCCTCGGCCTGGACCGGGTCGTGCTCGCGCTCGGGCCGGCGGGCCGGCTGCCCGTTGACCCGTACCGGCTCGACGTGCTGGTGATCCCGCTGGGCGACAGGGCTGGCGACACCGCCTTCACGCTCGTCCGCGACCTGCGCCGCGCCGGGCTGGTCGCCGACCTGCCCTACGCCGAGCGGACCCTGAAGGGCCACATGAAGGCCGCGGCCAAGGCGGCCGCGGCCGCCGTCGTCATCCTGGGCGAGGCGGAGCTGGCCGCCGGCCAGGTCGGCATCCGCGACATGGCCGCCCGCGACCAGCAGCCGGTCCCGCTGGCTGATGCGGTCCGCGCCGTCGAGGCCATCGTGCGGCCCCGCTGACTATTCTGGCTATGGGATCCGCCCGACCATGGCACAGGCGCTCTTGGGGGGCCGTGGGGGGAGCTCGCTCCCCCCACATGGAACGAGGCCCGCCAGTTGACGAGTTGCCGGCAATATCCATAGACACGCCTCAGAAGGACTGCCGTTGACGAGTTGCCGGCAACATCCACCAGACACGCCTTGAGGAGCTTCCTGGCCTGTTGATGAGTTGCCAGCGCGACCAGACACCTTGAGGAGCCCACTCATGAGTCAACCGTTGCTTGGCGCGATGCGCTCGCACGCCTGCGGCGGCCTGCGGGCCGTCCACGCCGGTGAGGAGGTGCGCCTGGCCGGCTGGGTGGCCCGCCGCCGCGACCACGGTGGGCTCGTCTTCCTCGACCTGCGGGACGCGTCCGGCGTCGTCCAGGTCGTCGTCCACCCCGAGCAGGCGCCCGAGGCCGCCGCAGCCGCCCACGAGGTGCGGACCGAGGACTGCGTCCGCACGACCGGGATGGTGTTCCTGCGGCCGGCCGGCAACGAGAACCCGGAGCTGCCCACCGGCGAGGTCGAGGTCATCGCGAGCGACCTGGAGGTGCTCGCCCGCTCGGACACGCCTCCGTTCCCGCTCGAGGGCCGGGTCGAGGTCGACGAGGTCCTGCGCCTGCGCCACCGCTACCTGGACCTGCGCCGCCCGGCCGGGCGGCGGGCGCTCGCGGCCCGCGCCAGGACCAACGCGGTGCTGCGCCGCGTCCTCGAGGAGCGCGGCTTCCTGGAGGTGGAGACCCCCTACCTGACCCGCTCCACGCCCGAGGGGGCGCGCGACTTCCTGGTCCCCACCCACCTGCAGCCGGGCCAGTTCTACGCCCTGCCGCAGTCGCCGCAGCTGTTCAAGCAGCTGCTGATGGTGGCCGGGGTCGAGCGCTACTACCAGATCGTGCGCTGCTTCCGCGACGAGGCGCTGCGGGCCGAGCGGCAGCCCGAGTTCACCCAGCTCGACATCGAGCTGTCGTTCCTGGACGAGGAGGACCTGTACGCGCTCAGCGAGGAGCTGATGGCCGCGGTGTGGCGGGAGGTCCTGGACGTCGAGGTGCCGACCCCGTTCCCGCGCATGTCCTGCGCCGAGGCCATGCGCCGGTTCGGCTCCGACAAGCCGGACCTCCGCTACGGCATGGAGCTGGTCGACCTCGGCCAGGTGTTCGCCGGCACCGGGGTCGGCGTGCTGGCCGGGGCGCTCGAGGCCGGCGGCTCGGTGCTCGGCATCGTCGTGCCCGGCGGGGCCGGCCTGGCCCGCAGGCAGACCGACGCCCTGGCGGACTGGGCCAAGGGCCGGGGCGCCAAGGGCCTGGCCTGGGTGGCGGTGGAGCAGGACGGGCTGCGGTCGCCGCTGGACAAGTTCTTCTCCGGCCCCGAGCGGGCCGGGCTGCGCCGGGCGGCCCGCGCGGGCCCCGGCGACCTCGTGCTGCTCGTCGCCGACCGGACCGTGCTGGCCCAGACCGTCCTCGGCGAGCTGCGCACCCGGCTGGCAGCCGAGCGCGGGCTGGTGCCCGAGGGCCGCTGGGCGTTCCTGTGGGTCACCGACTTCCCGATGTTCGAGTGGGACGCGCAGGCGGGGCGGTGGGACGCCATCCACCACCCGTTCACCTCGCCGGCGCAGAAGTGGGAGGAGACCTTCCCCGACACCCCGGCCGAGGCCACCGCCCGCGCCTACGACCTGGTCCTCAACGGCGTCGAGCTGGGCGGCGGGAGCATCCGTATCCACCGGGCCGAGGTGCAGCGCAAGGTGTTCGACCTGCTCGGCATCGGCCCGGAGGAGGCCGAGCAGAAGTTCGGCTTCCTGCTGCGGGGGCTGTCGTTTGGCGCCCCGCCCCACGGCGGGATCGCCTTCGGCCTGGACCGGGTGGTGAGCCTGGCCCTCGGGGCCGACTCCATCCGCGAGGTGATCGCCTTCCCCAAGACGCAGTCCGGCTCCGACCCGCTGACCGGCGCCCCCACCGAGGTGGCTGAGGAGCAGCTCGCGGAGGTGTTGCTGAAGGCCCTGCCGAAGCCCTGAGCGCAAACCCCGACCCCGACATGGGCAGGGGACCGGGCGACATTCGGGACATCCGAGAGGACTAGGAGAACCTAGGCGGAACGAACTAGCCTTGGCTTGCCGTGGCGCGGCGACGGTGGTTCAATACGGCTCGCGGCAGCGCCCGACGGTGTACGTGATCTGGCATTTCGTTTGCGCCAACACTTCGACGTCGGGGACCGTACTCACGGTCGCGGCAGGCACCCCTTTCCGGGGTACCGGAAACGGCCGGGGCGGTCCCCATCCTGTTTTCTTCGTGAGAGCAGGTGCAAACGTCGACCAGGTACGGCACCGTGGAGCGCTGCCGCGCCATGTCCGCCCGGACGTAGGATGGGCCGGTCATGGATCTGTTCAGCGCCCGGGCCGACGAGGAGGCGCGGGGCAGCGCCCCGCTCGCCGCCCGCATGCGCCCGCGGGCCCTCGACGAGTTCGTCGGCCAAGCGCACGTGCTCGGCCCGGGCAGCGCGCTCCGCTCGCTGGTCGAGGCCGACGAGCTCCGCTCGGTGATGCTCTGGGGGCCGGCCGGGACCGGCAAGACCTCGCTCGCCCACATCATCGCCGGCGCCACCCGCTCGAAGTTCGAGGAGCTGTCGGCCACCAGCGCCGGGGTCAAGGACGTACGGGCCGTGCTGGCCGCCGCCCGCGAGCGGCTCGGCGCCCGGGGGCGGCGCACGATCCTGTTCATCGACGAGATCCACCGCTTCAACAAGGCCCAGCAGGACGCGCTCCTGCCCGGGGTCGAGGACCGCACCGTGGTGCTGGTCGGGGCGACCACCGAGAACCCGTTCTTCACCGTCAACTCCCCCCTGATGAGCCGCTCGCTGCTGTTCCGGCTCGAGCCCCTGACCGCCGCCGACCTCGAGACGGTGGTGCGCCGCGCCCTGGCCGACTCCGAGCGGGGCCTCGGCGCCGGCGGCCTGGCCCTCGAGGACGACGCCCTCGCCCACCTCGTCGACCGCGCCGACGGGGACGCCCGCCACGCGCTGAACGCGCTCGAGGCGGCCGCCCTGGTGGTCGCGGCCCGGGGCGCCCGGCGCATCGCCCTGGCCGACATCGAGGATGCCCTGCAGCGCCCAAGGGTCGTCTACGACCGTGCAGGCGACCAGCACTACGACGTCGCCAGCGCCTTCATCAAGAGCATCCGTGGCTCCGACCCCGACGCCGCCCTGCACTACCTGGCCCGCATGCTGGCCGCCGGCGAGGACCCCCGCTTCATCGCCCGCCGCCTGGTCATCTCGGCCAGCGAGGACGTCGGCCTGGCCGACCCGGCCGCGCTCGGGGTGGCGGTCGCCGCCTTCCAGGCCCTCGAGTTCGTCGGGCTCCCCGAGGCCCGCCTCAACCTTGCCGAGGCGGTCGTGTACCTCGCCCTGGCGCCCAAGTCCAACAGCGCCACCCTGGCCATCACGGCCGCCCAGGCCGAGCTGGAACAGGGCCGGCCGGGGCGCGTCCCCGGCCACCTGCAGTCCGCCTCCCACCCGGGCGAGAAGGCCCTCGGCATCGGCGCCGGCTACGTCTACCCCCACGACCGCCCGGGCCACTGGGTGGAGCAGCGCCACCTGCCCGAGGGCCTCAAGGGCGGTTACTACAACCCGTCGGACCAGGGGCGGGAACCACAGTTGGCCGATGCCTGGCAGCGACGCGGTAAACTGCGCGCTGCCGTGCCGCCCAACGACTCCGGGAAGAACCGGGCGGGCGGTCGCACGCCGCCCGGGCCGCCGGCCCGCAGGGAGGCGAGGCGCAACCAAGCGGACCCGCCCGACCCCGAGGAGCCGACCCCGTGAGCATGCTCGACTACGCCTGGTTCGCCGTTGCGGTGCTGCTCGGCGTCGCGGTGATCTTCCTCTGCGCCGTGCTGTGGAACGTGTTCCGGGTGATCGACTCCACCAAGGACCTGATCGACGGGGTGACCAAGGAGACCGTGCCGCTGCTCGGCGAGGTCGGCACCACCGTCAGCCTGGTCAACCAGGAGCTCGGCCGGGTCGACGGCATCCTGTCGACGGCCGAGTCCGTGGCCGCCTCGGTCGGCGGCATGGTCAACGTCGTCTCCTCCACGATCTCGAGCCCCCTGGTCCGGCTGAGCGCGTTCGCCTACGGGCTGCGCAGGGCGGCGCGCAAGGCGACCGAGGAGGGGCAGCCGAGCAGGCGGCGCAGGCGGTCCCGTCGGTGAGGCGCCTCTTCTGGGCCACGCTCGGCCTCGGCGTCGGTGCGGCGCTCGGCGTCGGGGCGGTACGCTGGGCGTCCAGGACGGCGGAGCGGCTCGCGCCCGCGTCCCTCGGGCGGCGCACGCTGGACGCGGCCGGCGAGTGGCGGGTCAGGCTGGCCGAGGCGCTGGAGGAGGGTCGGGCCGCCATGGCGGCCCGCGAGGCGGAGCTGCGAGCTCAGCACGCCGGGCCGGGGAACGAGGCCACCTGACGCCTCGGCCTGGTCCGGTGGGGACCACAGGCTTCCGTCGAGCGAACGAGGTCCAAGCCCATGAACTCGATCGAGATCAGACGCCGGTTCACCGACTACTTCGTCGAGCGGGGGCACCGGCTGGTGCCCTCCAGCTCGCTCATCCCGAGCGACCCCACCCTGCTGCTGGCCAACGCGGGAATGAACCAGTTCAAGCCCTACTTCCTGGGCGAGGCGGTGCCCGAGTTCACCCGGGCGGTCAGCGTGCAGAAGTGCACCCGCACCGGCGACATCGAGAACGTCGGCCTCACCACCAGGCACCTGACGTTCTTCGAGATGCTCGGCAACTTCTCCTTCGGCGACTACTTCAAGGCCGGGGCGGTCGCCTATGCCTACGAGCTGGTCACCGAGCGCTTCGGCCTCGAGCCCGACCGCCTCTGGGCCACCGTCTACCTCGACGACGACGAGGCCGTGGGCTACTGGCAGGACGTCGGCCTCCCGCTCGGGCGCATCCAGCGGCTTGGCAAGGAGGACAACTTCTGGTCGATGGGCGTGGCCGGACCGTGCGGCCCCTGCTCCGAGGTCCACTACGACCGCGGCCCCGACTTCGGTGAGGAAGGCGGCCCGGAGGGCGACCCGGAGCGGTACCTGGAGCTCTGGAACCTGGTCTTCATGCAGAACATCCGGGACGACGACTACAACATCGTCGGCGACCTGCCGAAGAAGAACATCGACACGGGCATGGGCCTCGAGCGGATCGCGATGGTCCTGCAGCAGGTCCCCAACCTGTTCGAGACCGACGTGTACGTCCCGATCCTCCACGTGGTCCAGGAGACCGCCAAGCGGCCGTACGGCCGCGACCACCGCACCGACGTGTCGATCCGGGTCGTCACCGAGCACGCCCGCACCGCGAGCTTCCTGATCGCCGACGGGGTCCTACCCTCCAACGAGGGCCGCGGCTACGTGCTGCGCCGGCTGCTGCGCCGCGCGGTGCGCCACGCCCGCCTGCTCGGCGTGGAGGACCTCGCCCTGCCCGCGGTGACCGCGCAGGTGGTCGACACCCTGGGTGAGGCCTGGCCGGAGCTGGTCGACCAGCGCTCGCTCATCGCCCAGGTGGTGGCCAGTGAAGAGGAGTCGTTCTCGCGCACCCTGCGCCAGGGCTCGGCCCTGCTCGACTCGGCCATCGCCACCGCCAAGGAGCAGGGCGGCACGGTCCTGGACGGCGAGACCGCCTTCCGGCTCCATGACACCTACGGGTTCCCGCTGGAGCTCACCCTGGAGGTGGCGACCGACACCGGGCTCTCGGTCGACCGCGACCAGTTCGGCGTGCTCATGGAGGACCAGCGGCGCCGGGCCAAGGAGGCCCGCAAGCAGCTCGCCGGCGCCCAGCGCAAGATCGAGGCCTACCGGGACCTGGCGGCGCGCTTCGGGCCGACCACCTTCGTCGGCTACGAGCGCACCGACGCCGAGGCGCGCGTGCTCGGCCTGCTCCGCGACGGCGAGGAGCTGACCACCGCGGCCAAGGGCGACGAGGTCGAGCTGGTGCTGGACCGGTCGCCGTTCTACGCCGAGGGTGGTGGCCAGGTGGGCGACACCGGCACCGTGCGCAGCGTGGACGGTGCCGTGCTTGAGATCACCGACACCCGGCCCGGCCTGCAGGGCTTCCACGTCCACAGCGCCCGGGTGGTCGACGGCGAGGTGAACCTGGGCGAGGAGGTCCTGGCCGAGGTCGACGCGCCCAGGCGGGCGGCCGTGGCCCGCAGCCACTCGGCCACCCACGTGCTGCACTCGGCCCTGCGCCGGGTGCTCGGGGAGCACGCCAAGCAGCAGGGCTCGCTGGTCGGCGCCGGGCGCCTGCGCTTCGACTTCGCCCACTTCTCGGCGGTCGCCCCCGACGAGCTGGCCGAGGTCGAGTCGTTCGTGAACCGCCACCTGATCGAGGACCCGGAGGTCCGGGTCTGGCACGCGACCCAGCCAGAGGCGGTCGCGGCCGGGGCGATCGCCATGTTCGGGGAGAAGTACGGCGAGGTCGTGCGGATCGTGGACATCGGCGACTTCTCCCGCGAGCTGTGCGGCGGCACCCATGTCGGTCATGGCAGCCAGGTCGGGCCGGTCCACATCCTCGGCGAGTCGTCCATCGGCTCGAACCTCCGCCGGGTCGAGGCGCTCACCGGCTTCGACGCGCTCCGCTACGCCGACCTCGAGCGGCGCCTGCTCGCCGAGGTGACCGCGCTGCTGCGCGCCGGCCGGCCCGAGGACGCGCCCGAGCAGCTGCGGCGCAAGCTCGAGCAGCTCGCCGAGGCCCAGCGGGAGCTCGAGCGGATGAAGGAGGCCGGCCTCGAGGCCAGGGCGGCCGAGCTGGCCAGCCGGGCGGGCGGGGGCGACGGCCCGTTCTACGTCGTGGAGCAGGTGGGGGAGACGAGCGCCGACGAGCTGCGCCGCATGGCCCTTGCCGTGCGCGACCGGCTCGCCGCCCGGCCGGGGGCGGTGGTCCTCGGGGGGACGACCGCCGGCAAGGCCGCGCTGGTGGCCGTGGTCACCCAGGACCTGGCCGGCCGCGGCCTCGCAGCCCGCGACGTGCTGATGCCGGCCGCGCGCGAGGTGGGCGGGGGCGCCGGCGGCAAGGGCGACCTCGCCAGCGCGGGCGGCCGGGACCCGTCGCGGCTGGCCGAGGCGCTGGCCGTGGCCGGGGCCGAGGCACGCCGGCGCGTCGAGCCGCTCCACGCAGGCGACAGCGGGCAGGCGCCCCGGACGGGATGAGCGGTCGCGTCCTCGGCCTGGACGTCGGCAGCCGCCGGCTCGGCGTTGCCGTGTCCGACCCGAGCGGCACCGTGGCCTCGCCCCTGGCCACCCTGGAACGGCGCACCCCGGCCGAGGACGCGACCGCCCTCGGGCGGCTCGCGGCCGGGCAGGAGGCGGCCACCGTGGTGGTCGGGTTGCCGCTCACCCTGGCCGGCCAGGAGGGACCGGCCGCCGCCGCCGTGCGCGCCTACGTCGGCGAGCTCCGCCCGCTCCTGCCCGGCCTGGCCTTCGAGCTGACCGACGAGCGGCTCTCGACCACCGCGGCGGTGCGGGCACTCGTCGCCGGGGGCGTCCGCCGCGAGGGCCGGCGGGTGGTGGTGGACCGGGTCGCCGCCAGCATCTTCCTGCAGACCTGGCTCGACAGGGGCAGGTCGGGGGAGGATGCGCCGCGGCACCAGCAGGGAGGTCGCGGGTGAGCACGAGGTTGGAGCGGCGGGCGGGGAAGCGGCGCCGCAGCCGCGGCCTGGTGGTCGTCATGGCCTTCCTGCTCGTGGTCAGCGGGGTGCTGTACGGGGCGTTCACGCTGACCAGTGGCCGGCGGGAGCCGAGGGTGGCGGCCGGCAGGCCGGTCACGCTGACCGTGCTCCCCGGCCAGGCCACCCGGGAGATCGCCACCGAGCTGGAGCGGCTCGGGGTGGTGGACAGCGCCGGGCGCTTCCGCCGGGTGGCCGCCGACCGCGGCCTGGACGGCGCGCTGCGGCCCGGCAACTACTCGCTCACCACCGGGATGCCGGTCGACCAGGTGCTCGACATCATGGCCAGGGGGCCGGGGGGCATCGCCCTGACCATCCCCGAGGGCCTCACCCAGGACCAGATCGTCGAGAAGCTCGTCACCGTCGGTCGCTTCGGACGGGCGGAGGTGCTGGCCGCGATGCGCGACCAGAAGCTCATCTCCCCCTACAGGCCCAAGGGCAAGCCGCTCGAGGGCCTGCTGTACCCCCAGACCTACCAGATCACCAGGGAAGACACCCCGGCAACGGTCGTCCAGGCCATGCTCGACCAGCTCCTGGCCGTGCTCGCCAACTACGACCTGACCGCGAGCCCCGGCGGCGTGAGGCTCACCCCCTACGAGCGCATCATCGTGGCCAGCATGATCGAGCGGGAGGCCAAGCTCGACGCCGACCGGCCCAAGGTGGCCGCGGTCGTCTACAACCGGCTCCGGCGCAACATGGCGCTCCAGGTCGACGCCACCATCCAGTACGCCTGGCGCCTGCGGGGCAAGGTGAAGACCAAGCTGAGCCTCGAGGACCTCAAGATCGGCTCGCCGTACAACACCTACCGCAACGCCGGCCTGCCCCCGACCCCGATCGCCTCGCCGGGCGAGGCGTCGATCCAGGCGGCGCTGCAGCCGGCCGACGCCAACTGGCTCTACTACGTCGTCGTGGCGGCCGACGGCCGCAGCGCCTTCACCGCCGACTACCAGCAGTTCCTCAGGCTCAAGGAGCAGGCCAAGGCCGACGGGGTGGCCTAGCCGTGCCCCTGGTCGCGGTGCTCGGCTGGCCGCTCGCGCACACCCTCTCCCCCCAGCTCCACCAGGCCGCCTACCGGGCGGCCGGCCTCCACGGCTGGCGCTACGAGGCCCGCCCGACCCGGCCCGAGGAGCTGGCCCCCACGTTCCAGCGGCTCCGCTCGGGGGAGCTCGCCGGGGTCAACCTCACCACCCCGCACAAGGAGGCGGCCGTCCCCCTGGTCGACCGGCTCGAGCCGCCAGCCGACACGCTCGCCGCGGTCAACACCGTGTGGCCGGCGGCCGGTGGCCTGGTCGGCGGCAACACCGACGTGGCCGGGGTGGGCTGGGCGCTCGACCACCAGCTCGGATTGGCCGGCACGGGCGGGGACGGCAGGGTCCCGGCCGCGCCGGCTGGTGAGGGCTGGGACGGCGGAGGCCCCGCCGTGCTGCTCGGCACCGGCGGCGCCGCCCTGGCCGTGGCGCTCGCCTGGGCCCGCCTGGCCCGGGCCCGCGCGGCCCTGGCCCTGCCGACCAGCCCGCTCACGGTCGTGGGGCGCGACCCGGCCCGGGTCGCGCTGGCCGCCCGCCTGGCCGGCCCCGGCACGGCCCGGCTCGGCTGGGCCGCCGCCGGGGACCTGGTCGCCGGGGCCCGGGTCGTGGTCCAGGCCACCACCCTGACCGCCCGGGGCGAGCCCGTGCCCGGCCAGGACCGGCTCCGTGCGGGCGTCCGCCTGCTCGACCTCAACTACGGGCCGCACGCGCAGGGCCTGGTCGCCGCGGCCCGGGCCGTGGGCGCGGCCGCCGCCGTGGACGGGCTCGGCATGCTCTGCGCCCAGGCCGCCGACGCGATGACCCGCCACACCGGCGCCCGCGCCGACCTCGCCGCCATGGCCGCCGCGGTCGGCCTCGCGCTGCCGTAGGCCCGGTCGTCAGCCCGCCGGATGGCACCGGCGCCACGCTTCCTAGCTGACGGTGTCGGACATTCCGAGCCAACCAGACGATAGAGCTGTGGACGCTTCGGTAGGCTCGTGGTGATCGCGATGGTAGGTTCCAGCCCCCAGAGCAGCACGGACACGGAGGTGCGGGGCTGTCGTGGAACGCCGTCCAGCGAGGTCGGGCAGTGGCTGACCTCGGCGAGCTGGCCCGCAACCGCCAGGTCGAGCTGCGCGGTCACTTCCCGGCCCCGGTGCGCATCGAGGTCGCCGAGCTGATCGGCGAGGACCTCTACCTCGTGCGGGTGCGCACCATGGCCGGCGTGCCAGACGAGACCACACTCACCGGCGCGGAGCTTGCCAGCGCACTCGACCAGGCGCCCGCCGTGGTCTCGACGGTCGCCGCTCGGGACCTGTTCCGCTGGGTCGAGAGCCACCGCATCCGGTTGGCGTTCGCCCACGACCCGTGCTTCGCGGTCTCCCTGAGCGGCATCCGCGGGCTGCCCCACCAGATCGAGGCGGTCTACCGCGCTCGCCCGGCGCGCGGAGCGGCTGACCGAGCGGGCCGACGAGCTGGAGCGCATGAGCCCGGCCGAGCGCCGCCGTCGCCTCGCCAGGGCCGCCACCCCGCCCCGTCGGCCCCACCGACCGGATCACGAACCTCGCGTTGCGGGTGCGCCTGGACGGTCGGGCGCTGTTCGCGCTCAATCGGGCGCTCTCGTGGCTGCGGGAGCGCCCGAGCACGATGGATGTCGAGCTCACTGTGCGCGTGCTCGCACGGGACGAGGGCTTCCTGCGCAACCAGCTCACCAACGGTGTCATCGAGCCGCTCGAGGAAGGCGGCGTCGACGACGCGGACATCCACCTGGAGATCTCGTGAAGCTCAGCACCTGGCCCTCGCCCGTCATGCGCACGATGACCGAGCGGCGGCGGTGCAGGTCGATCCCGACGTACTGTCCACCCAGGGGCCTCCCTCGCCGTGGTTGGTGTGAACGCCCCTGAGTGTCCGGCACTCGGTCACGTCACGGGGAGCGGAGGCCCCGCTTCTTCATGGCATCAAGCGGCTATGCCAAGAACTCGTCGCCCGCGTACTGATCCTCGAAGTACGTCCACGTCTCAGCGAGCCTGCCGTTGCGGACATGGCTGACGAGCACGCTCTTGTCCTCGAGGGTTCTGCCCTCACGCTCGCCGCGGGCGACGTACAGCGCCACAGCGTGCTCATCGTTGGCCAGGACGTCATGGAGCTCGACCCGGAAGGTGCCCGCGGTGAGCTCCATTGTCCTGGCGAAGAAGCCGAGGATCTCGTCCACGCCGCGGTGGTCACCCGACAGGGGACCCCGGCCCGGCGCATGCCAGACGGCGTCTTGCTCAAACAGCTCACGCAGGGTGTCAACGTCGCCCTTGGAGAACGCGTCGAAGCCCCGGCGGACCAGATCCTCGTTGGGGTGGGCCATGGCTCCTCCCTTCCGGCTCGAGAGCAGGACCAAGGATGGGGCGGCCTCGGGAAAGCTAGACCGCACCATCCTTGCGGTAGCTACTTGTAGCCTTACTTGTTGTCGCAGCTGCCCGGCTTGAAGCCCGGGTCCGGGTTGCCCTGCTGGCCGGGCTGGCAGGGCGGCTTGGGCGGGTCGGCGAAGGCCGGGCCGGCGGCCAGCGTGCCGAGCGCGACCGCCAAGGTGAACGCCACCAACATCCTCTTCGTCTTGCTCATGCCTGTCTCCCCCGATGGCTGCCAGGATCGCGTCACTCCGAGGCTCATGGCAGGCGAGTCACCGCGCTGATGCTCGCGGTTGAACCTTGGGCGATCGGCGCGGAGGTGCGCGCGGGCGGCTGGTGTGGCGGTTGGGCCGCCAGCGAAGGCAGGCGCGCGGGCGGTGATCCTCCGGGCGGTATCGCTGCACGGCCCTCCCTCCAGCTACTGTTGGCGGGCCGAGATCGGATCGCGATCGTCATGGGACGGGATCGGGATAGCCTCTGGGCCCCGCAGAGCTGTCACGTCGATGCTTGTGCTTCCGCTCGCTGGTGTCAACCCATCCGTTCTCACCAGGTTCTCGTACGGAGTCCGGCCTGCTATCGAGCGTGGGGGTGCTGCTGCTGGCGCTCACCGCACCCGCGCTGGCCAACCAGCCGGCCGTCCACTGGTTGGTGGGGCCGAAGAACAACCAATACTCCTCGCGGCCGCCTTGTCGGCCGTGACCACCGACCGCCGACCACGGCCACGCGGTTCAAGGCCCGCCGGCCAGCGGCCGACATCGGAGGGAGGGCGGCCGCCGAGCCGGGCTGGCCGCCTGACTGCCTGGCGACCCGAGGGGTAGGCACACCGATTGGACGCACTCTTCGACCATCTGCTCGCGAACGGCCCGGTCCCAGCGGAGGACCTGCGCCGGGCCGCGCGCCACGCCGAGAGCGCCCGTAAGCCGCTCGCCCAGGCCCTCCTCGACCTCGGCCTGCTCGACGAGCAGGGGCTCGCCGCGATCGGCGGCCGCGGGCCGGCAGCCGCCGGAGGGCGGCAAGGCCCACCCCCGCCCCAGGGGCCCCATGGACCGCCGGGCGCAGGCGTGCCGCCGTCCCCGGCGGCGCTGTCTTCGGCGCAGCCGGCCCCGTCCCCGGCGTCGCCGAGCGCAGCGATGCCCAGTGCCCATGGCGGGCGGCCAGGGGCGGTGGAGCCGGCGCTCGCCGGGACCCGTGCCCAGGCCGGGACGGCACCCGACGGCAACAGGGCCCGTGAGGGGGCGCCCGGCGGGCTCGGCGGCGGGACGCCGGCTGGTGCCCCGGCCCGGCCTCCCGGCACCGGGGCGCGGGCCCGGGTGGACGAGCCCGAGGTGCGGGTCACCATCACCGAGCTGCTCGAGGCGATGCTCGAGGCGGGCGCGTCTGACCTGCACCTGTCGGCCGGGGCCAGGCCGGCCGTGCGCGTCCACGGGCACCTCGGCCAGCTCGAGCGCTACCCGGTGCTGCTGCCCGGCGAGATCCGCGCGCTGGCCTACTCGATCCTCACCCAGCGGCAGCGCGAGAAGCTCGAGAGCGACCTCGAGCTCGACTGCGCCCACAGCCTGCCCGGCCGGGCCCGCTTCCGGCTCAACGTCTACTTCCAGCGGGAGGCCGTCGGGGCCGCGTTCCGGCTCATCCCGGTCGAGATCAAGCCGCTGGAAGACCTCGGCATCCCGCCCCAGGTGGCCAACCTCTCCCGCCTGCCCCGAGGGTTCGTGCTGGTCACCGGGCCGACCGGGTCGGGCAAGTCGACCACCCTGGCCTCCCTGGTCGACCTGGCCAACCGCGAGCGGGCCGACCACATCATGACCGTGGAGGACCCCATCGAGTTCCTCCACGCCCACAAGCGCTGCCTGGTCAACCAGCGCGAGGTGGGCGAGGACACCAAGTCGTTCGCGTCCGCGCTCAAGCACGTGCTGCGCCAGGACCCCGACATCATCCTGGTCGGCGAGATGCGCGACCTGGAGACGATCTCGATCGCGCTCACCGCAGCCGAGACCGGCCACCTGGTCTTCGCGACCCTGCACACCCAGGACGCCCCCCAGACCATCGACCGGGTCATCGACGTGTTCCCGACCAACCAGCAGCAGCAGGTCCGGGTGCAGCTCGCCGGGGCCATGCAGGGCGTGGTCTGCCAGCAGCTCGTCCCGACCGCCGACGGCACCGGGCGCGCGGTCGCGGTCGAGGTGATGACGGCCACCCCGGCCGTCCGCAACCTCGTCCGCGAGGGCAAGACCCACCAGATCTACTCGGCCATGCAGGCGGGCGGCAGGCACGGCATGCAGACGATGGACCAGTCCCTGGCCGACCTGGTCCGCAGGCACCGCATCACCTACGACCTCGGGCTAGAGCGTTGTCACCACGTCGAGGACTTCAACCGCCTCTGCGGGCGGACGGGATAAGGAGGCGGCCGTGGCCCAGACGACCTTCGCCTACAAGGTCCGCGACCAGCAGGGCAAGATGGTCGGCGGCACGCTCGAGGCCGACAGCCAGGGCGCGGTCGCGTCCCGCCTGCGCCAGATGGGCTACGCGCCGGTGTCCATCCAGGTGGCCAAGCAGAACACGCTGAAGATGGAGGTCAAGCTCCCCGGGCCCGGCCGGGTCAAGCCGAAGGAGCTGGCGGTGTTCTCGCGCCAGTTCGCCACCATGATCAACTCCGGGCTGTCGCTCCTGCGGGCGCTGTCGATCCTGGCCGAGCAGACCCAGAACAAGCGCCTGGCCGGGGTGCTCACCGAGGTCCGCAACGAGATCGAGAAGGGCAGCGCGCTCTCGGTCGCCCTCAGCCAGCACCCGAAGGTGTTCAACCGGCTCTACGTCTCGATGGTCCGCGCCGGGGAGGTCGGCGGCTTCCTCGACCAGGTGCTCCTCAAGGTCGCCGAGACCCTCGAGAAGGAGGTGGAGCTGCGCGGCAAGGTCAAGTCGGCCATGACCTACCCGGTCGTGGTGTTCGCGATGGTGCTGCTCATCGTGACCGCGATGCTCATCTTCATCGTGCCGATGTTCAAGAACCTGTACGAGCAGCTCGGCGGCACCCTCCCGCTGCCCACCAGGCTGCTGGTCGGCATCTCGGACCTGGTCAAGCGCGGGTTCGTCTTCGTGCTCATCGGCATCGCGCTGGGCGCGTTCGGCTTCAAGCGCTGGCTCACCACCCCGTCCGGCCGCTACCGGATGGACGCGTTCAAGCTCAAGGCGCCGGTGTTCGGGTCGCTGTTCCACAAGACCGCGCTGTCGCGCTTCTCGCGCACGCTGGCCACCCTGCTCCGCTCCGGCGTGCCGATCCTGCAGGCCCTCGAGATCGTGTCCGACACCGTCAACAACGGCGTCATGGCCAAGGCGATCAAGGACGTGCAGGACTCGGTCAGGGAGGGCGAGAGCCTGGCCACCCCCCTCGAGAAGCACGCCGTGTTCCCGCCCATGGTCGTGCAGATGATGGCGGTGGGGGAGGAGACCGGCGCGCTCGACACGATGCTCAGCAAGGTGGCCGACTTCTACGACCAGGAGGTCGAGGCGACGGTGAACGCCCTCACCAGCCTCATCGAGCCGATCCTGATCGCGGTCATGGGCGCCGCCGTCGGCGGAATGGTCATCGCCCTGTATATGCCGATGTTCAACATAATCAACCTGGTCAAGTAAATCCCGGGACCGCAGGGTGTATTCATCCTCTTCGGGCTCGCCGGCCAACAACCTGGGTCGTTCCAGCGCCGGCATGCCGAGGTGAGCCCACTCGACCTGGCCAGGTTATTCGGCGGCGAGCCTTAAGTACGGCTTGGCGCCGTCCGATCCTCCGGGGGCAGGCCCGAACGGACGAGAGCCCCCCGTCTGAGGGGCGGCCAGATCGCTGCGACGAACGCCGGGGCGACGCCTGCCAGCCCCAAGAAAGGGAGGATGTCCATGCTGAAGGCCATGCAGCGCAGGCTGCAGGGAGAGCGGGAGGAGGGCTTCACCCTCATCGAGCTGATGGTGGTGGTGCTGATCATCGCGATCCTGATCGCGATCGCCATCCCAACCTTCCTCGGTGCCCGCCAGCGGGCCCAGAACCGCGCCGCCCAGTCGAGCCTCCGCAACGCGTTGACGGCGGCCAAGACGATCTACACCGACGGGCAGGACTACAACCAGGCCACCGCAGCCGCCCTGCAGGCCGTGGAGCCGAGCCTGACGTTCGTGGCGGCTGGCGTCGCCTCCACCGGGCAGAACGACGTCTCGGTGGCCAGCTCGCCGGCGGCACCGGCGGCGGGGACGACCTTCGTCGCGACAGCCCTGTCCGCCAGCGGCACCTGCTACTTCATCAGGGACACGATCACCGGCGGCACGGTGTTCGGGACCCAAGCCATCTGTACCGGCACGAACGCGCTGGCGGCGGCCGCCAACGGCTGGTAGCCACCCGGCTGCGCAGCAACGAGGAGGCGGGCCCAAAGGCCCGCCTCCTCCGGCCTTCACGAGGAGCTGGGACCGCCAGCAACCATTCAGCCTCCGGCAGGCCCGGCCGATCAACCAACTGGGCCCTTGGCAGAGGGCCGGCCGGCGATCGTCGCTGCTTGGAGGAGCACCCCTTGTCAAGGATCATCCGGCGCCTGCGCGCGTGTGGCTCCGAGCGCGGCATGACCGTCCTTGAGGTGGTCATCGCCGCCTTCATCCTGCTGGTCGCCGCCACCGCCGCGTTCACGGCCGTGTACAGCGGGCTGCGGCTCCAGGCGACGTCCAAGCAGCGGGCGACGGCGACGTACTGGGCCGACCACCTGATGGAGCTGGCCCGCAACCAGAGCTACGACTCGATCGGGCTGTCGGACTCCACGACCGCGATCGGCGCGGTGGCCGGCGCGGTGCCGGCCGCCGACGCCGACAACCCGGACCGGCGTCTGCGAAGAGACACCGCGACCGGCTGCCTGGAGTTCAACACGGGGACGGGCCCGAGCCCGGTGTGGGAGCGGCTGGTCCTGTCGGACTGGTACACGCCCCCCAGCGCCTCGGCCACCTGCGCGACCCAGACGGCGACAAGCGACCACCACCTGCGGCACTCGGGCGGGGGCAACGACTACGTCGCCGCCGGCTCGCCTGCGGTCACCTACCCCGGCTGGGTCTTCGTGACCTGGGCGCCCGTGGCCGGCCAGGCCAACGTGTACTACAAGCGGGTCACGGTGGTGGTCCGGTTCCCGTCTCCCACCGGCGGCATCTCGCGGCTGGTGCAGACCTCGTCGCTGTTCAGCCTCGGCTACGTGCCCGCCGTGGCACCGTCGACCTCCTCGGCGCCGACGACCACCGTCGCCCCCACCACCACGTTGGCGACGTCGCCGAGCACGACCCTGCCGCCCGGGTGCGCCCCCCAGGCCGGTGACACGCAGGCGCCGAGCGGGCACATCGACCTCGCCGGCGGCAACTCCTCCACGAACCAGCTCACGGTCGACATCAACAACTCGGTCAGCGACCTGCCGAACGGGCCCGGGGCGTCGGGGCTCGCCACGATGGCCTACTCGAACCTGAGCTCCACCGCCGGGTTCCAGCCCTTCCCGCCGGCCGCGTACGGCGCCGTCCACAGCGCCTGGCCGATCGCGGCCGGCGACGGCGTGAAGAGCGTCTGGGGCAGGATCACCGACTGCAACGGCAACGAGGCCGTGTTCGTCGACACCATCACGCTGGACCAGACGCGCCCGCCCGCCCCGGTGCTGAGCGGCTCGCCCGGCAAGAAGCAGCTCGACCTGAGCTGGACCGCGGTCACCGACCCGGGCGGGGCCAGCGCCTCCGGGGTCGCCTCCTACCGGGTCCACCGCTCCGACATCGGCCCGACGAGCCCCCTGGCGACCGTCTCGGCGAGCACGCTGGCATACACCGACAAGCCGCTCACGAGCGGGGTCGCCTACACCTACTGGGTCACGGCGGTGGACGGGGCCGGGAACGAGAGCCAGCCGGAGTCCAACCACTACACCGGGAGCCCGGCCTGAGATGCCAACGCGCGACCGCGGCGCCCGCGCCGAGTCCGGCTTCACCATCGCCGAGTTGATGGTGACCTCTGCCATCCTGCTCCTGATCGTCGCCGCGGCGCTCTCGATCCTGGTCGCCGGGCTGCGGTCGGCCGGGTTCTCGTCACGGCGCGGGCAGACCCAGGACGACGTGCGCCTGGCGATGGACCGGCTGACCAAGGACATGCGCCAGCTCACCGGGTTCACCACCTCGTTCGCGAGCAGCTCCGGCTGCAACGTGGTCAACACCTCGGGGCCGGGCGACTCGTGGACAGGGTGCGACCTGGACTTCGAGGCCTACACCGTCGCCAACCCGGACACGCCGGTGCGGGTGCACTGGTGGGCCGCTGGCAACACCCTGTACCGGGAGGAGCTCAGGCCCGACGGCAGCAGCGCGGGCACGGCGACCGTCCTGCGGGACCTGACCACGCCGGGCGGCAGCGTCCCCACGGTCTTCGCCTGCGACGTGCTGCAGGGCTCGGACGCCGTGACCGGGGCTCCGGTGCCCTGGCAGATGACGGTCACCCTCACGATCGACCTCAGCGACCCGGGGACCACGTTCTCCGTCCAGTCGAAGGTGCAGATGCGCAACCTCCAGATCCCGCGGCCGCCCCCATGACCACAGGAGCCCCGATGGCCCGGCCCAAGCAGGCACCCCCCAGACCCGTCCGCGGCGAGGACGGCTACGCCATGATCGTGACCGTGCTCATCGTCATGATCCTCAGCATGCTGCTCACCGTCGTGCTGGTCCAGGGCCTGCACAACAACACCGCGACCACCTACGGCTACCGGCGCGCCCAGGCCCTGGGCGTCGCGGAGGCGGGGGTCAACTGGGCGCTCGCCGCGCTCCAGGCCGACAAGGCCACCGCCGTCGTCACCAACCAGGCCGTGCCGGTCGCCGACGGCAGCGGGGGAAACGGCACCGCGACGGTCACGGTCCGCGCTGGCACGCCGGACAGCCCAGGGAAGCTCGGCTACTACACGGTGTACTCGACCGGGCAGCCGGCGCAGCCGGGCGCGCCGACACGGACGGTGCGGGTGGTGCTCGGGCCGGCGCCGAGCTTCACCTACGCCGTGTACGCGGACTCGAGCCTCACCCTCGAGCAGAACGCCTGCATCGTCGGCACGGTGTTCTCGCAGGGCGACATCCAGTTCAAGAACAACAGCACGATCGCCGGCACAAGCATGACGCGTGGCTCGCTCATCAGCCAGAACGGGGTCATCAAGGAGTTCAGCGGGGCGAACAACGGCAACTGCCCGAGCGCGGTCGACGGCGAGCCGGTCGACACCTCCCATGACATCCACGGCGACGTCCTGGCCGGCGGTGGGACCCTGTCGCCATGCCGGGCGCCGCCCGCCGGGGCGGTCGACGCCGCCGCCCAGGGCTACAACCTGAACGGCTCGACCGTGGGCGGCCGGGTCTGCAACACCCCACCGCCGTACCAGATGCCGGAGTACATCTTCGACCCGCTGCTGTACGCCAGCGTCCAGTACTACGGTCAGCCACCCGGCTACGGGCCGCCCTCCGCGACCGCCGTGACCCAGTTCAACACCGCCCTCGCGACCGGCACCCTGCCGGTCGGGGCCGGCGGGGGCCTGGACCGGGCCTACGTGGTCTGGGCGGACCTGTCGGCCTACACCGCCACCAACACCACCCCGCCCGCGCTCCAGCTGGACGCCAGCACCCTGCGGATCGCCACCGACACCGTGATCTACACGAACGTGCCTGTGGACTTCGGCAACACCACGACGGTGAGCGCCGCGCAGGCCTGCTCGACGGCCTCCCCACCGCCGTCGGGGACCCCGGCCTGCCCGACGTTCGTGGTGGTCAGCACCTACCCGGGGAACCCGTGCACCGGCGGCGTCGGCAACTGCCCGTCGATCTACGGCGGCAACAAGATCGAGTTCCGGCCCGAGGTGGCCGTCCTGCTCTACAGCCACGACGGCAGCATCGTGCTCATGAACGACTGCAACGGGCCGAGCTGCAACGGCAGCAACAACGGCGCCATCTACGGCAACACCATCGACGCCAAGAACAACCTGAACGTGAGCTACACGCCGCGCATCGCCAACGCGGTCGGCTTCGGCAAGGCGGCGCTGCAGCAGCAGTCGTGGGAGGAGCAGGCGCCATGTCCCCCCGGCCAGACCCCGCCCTGTTGACGGGGATGCCACGCCGGATGCGCCGGCGGGTAGGCTCCGGTGCATGAGCCCACTCGCCGCCGCCATGCTCGCCGGCCTGCTCGGCCTGGTGTTCGGGTCGTTCGCGAACGTCGTGATCCACCGGGTGCCTCGCAGGGAGTCGCTGGTGCGCCCGGCCTCGCGCTGCCCCTCGTGCGGCAGCGCGATCGCGCCGCGGGACAACATCCCGCTCGTGAGCTGGGCCCTGCTGCGCGGCCGCTGTCGCCGCTGCCTGGCTCCCATCTCGATCCGCTACCCCGCGGTCGAGCTGGCCATGGCGGTGCTCTGGGCGCTGGTCGCCCACCGGCTCTGGTCCGACGGCCTTGCCTGGGCGGTACCTGCCTACCTGACCGTGACCTTCGTCTGCGTCGTGCTGACGGTGATCGACGCCTCATCCAAGCTGCTGCCGAACCGGATCACCTATCCCGCGTTCCCCGTGGTCGCCGTGCTGCTGCTGGCGGCCAGCTCCGCCCTGGGCGACCTGGGCCGGATGCAGCGCGGCCTGCTCGCGGCGCTGGCGGTCACCGGCCTGTTCCTCCTGCTGTTCCTCATCTCCCCCCGGGGGATGGGGTTCGGCGACGTCAAGTTCGTCCCCACGCTGGGTCTCGCCCTCGGCTGGCTGTCCTGGCCGGCGGTTGCGCTCGGCATCTTCAGCGCCTTCCTTCTCGGCGGCGTGAGTGGCCTGGTGGCGATGGCCGTGCTCCGCCTCGGCCGGAAGGCCCTGATGCCCTTCGGGCCGTGGCTGGCTGCGGGGGCACTGCTCGCGGTGCTGGCCAGCGGCCCGATCGCGACCTGGTACGCCCGGGCCCTGCTCGGCACCTGACGCGCCGGGCACCCGCCCGCGTGCGGCCCTGCCGGACGGCGCCACCTCCACGCTCAAGATGGCCTGCCGGGACGACGATGACTGTCAGGGCTCGGGCCGGTAGCGGCGAGGTTGGCTTCGTGCAGCATCGCCCGACCGCCAGGGCCAACATCGAGCGGCACGCCGAGCACGCGCACCGGAGGGCGACAGTTGAGTGGGAACGTCGTTGGTCTCGACATCGGCACGACGGCCGTGCGGGCGGCCGAACTGTCCGTGCGCCGCGGGACGGTCGTCCTCGAACGCTTCGGGGAGGTTGCGCTCCCGGCCGGCGCGGTGGTCGACGGTGAGGTGGTCGACCCGGACGTGGTCGCCACCGCGACCAAGGAGCTGTGGCGTCGGGCCCGGTTCGGGTCGCGGCAGGTGGTCATGGGCGTGGCCAACCAGCGGGTCGTGGTCCGGCTGGTCGACCTGCCCCAGATGGACGCCGACGAGCTGCGGAGCTCGCTGCGCTTCCAGGTCCAGGACCACATCCCGATCCCGGTGGAAGACGCCGAGCTCGACTTCGACATCCTCGGCGAGCACGAGGGGGGCGCGGGCCAGCGCCTCATGCGGGTGCTCCTCGTCGCCGCCCAGAAGGACATGATCGCCGGTCACCTGCGTGCCGGCGTGAAGGCCAGGCTGAAGCCGGTGAGCATCGACCTGACCCCGTTCGCGCTGATCCGGTCGCTCGCGCCCGAGGGATCGGCGCCCCTCGCCGACACCGGCGAGGCCCTGATCGACGTGGGATCCGGGGTCACCAACATCGTCGTCCACGAGAACGGCACCCCGCGCTTCGTCCGCATCCTGCTTCTGGGCGGCCGGGACATCACCGACGCGCTGCGGGAGGGCCTCGCCCTCGACTACGAGGGCGCCGAGAACGCCAAGCTCGCGGCCGCGGCAGGCACCGCCAGGGATCAGGCGGTGGACCGGATCGTCGAGCATCGGGTGACCGCATTCGTCGAGGAGGTCCAAGGGTCGCTCGACTTCCACCGGGCCCAGGCCGGCGCCGTGCCGGTCAGCCGGGTCCTGCTGACCGGTGGCGGGTCGCGGTTGCCGTCCATCGGCGAGCGCCTACGGGAGGCGCTCCGCCTGCCGGTCGAGCGCGGCCGGACGCTGGAGGCGGTGCGCCTCGGGCGTCTCCGGCGCCAGTCGGGCCAGCTCGCCGACATCGAGCCGGTGGCTGCCGTGCCGGTCGGGCTGGCCCTGGGAGGGGTGTTCTAGATGCGGCAGGACCTCGAACTGGCCCGGCGCACCGGGGCGGCGCCTCGGGTCAACCTGCTCCCTCCCGCGATTGTCGAGCGGCGGCGGGTCAAGCGGCAGCGCGTCGCCTGCGGCACCGGGTTCGTGCTCCTGCTGTCGCTGCTCGCCCTCGTCTACGTAGCGGCCAGCGGCCGTGCCGAGCGCGCCGAGCGGGCGGCCTCCAGCCAGCGGGCGGTCACCACCGGCCTGGAGACCAAGAAGGCGGGTCTGCAGCCCTGGGCGACGCTCCAGGCGGAGGTCGCCGAGTCGGAGCGGCTGCAGGCGAGCGTGTACGCCAGGGAGATCCGGTTCTCCGACGTCCTGCAGGACGTCTCGACGATGATGCCAGGCAACGCCTGGCTGACCCAGATGGCCGCGTCGGTGAGCAACGCCGGCACCGGTGGCCAGTCGGCCACGGGCACCGCGGCGGCCGCCCGAGCGGGAGCCGGCCAGGCGGCGGCCGCACCCCCGGGCGCGCCCGGGAGCGGGTCGCCGGTGGCGTCCATCACCTTCTCGGGCATGGCGTTCGGCCATGTCGACGTGGGCAGGATCGTCCGTGCCCTGGACGGCACGGTCAAGCGGCACGGCCAGGCGGTCTACCTCAACCCGTTCTTCACCTCGTCGCAGAGGCAGTCGCAGTCGGGCCAGCGCGCGACGGTGACATTCTCGGCAAGCGTCGACCTCGGGCCGGCGGCGTTCTCGGGCCGCTTCCAGCGGCCCAGCGAGTCGGGGGGGCGCTGACATGACCCGCCGTCGGGAGCTGCTCATCGTCGTCGTGGTGGCGCTGCTCGCCGTCGCCACCGGCTACCTCCTGCTGATCCGGCCGGTGTTGGACCGGACGGCCGCCGCCCGGGCGGACGAGCAGCGCTCGGCCGGCCAGAGCCAGGTCCTGCGGAACCAGATCAGCGCGCTCGAGGACGTCAAGGCCAACGCCGGGCCGCTGCAGGCGCGGGCGAGGACCGCGCGCGGCATGTTCCCGTCCCGCCCCGCCCTGCCCGACCTGGTCGATGCGTTGCAGAAGATCGCCGACCAGTCGGGTGTCGATCTGGTCTCGGTCCAGCCGACGCCCCCAGCGGTGTCCACCGCCGCCACCCCCACCGCCACGCCTACCGCCACCCTGGCCGAGATCACCACCGGCGTGGTCGTGACCGGGGGGTACTTCCAGGTCGAGGACTTCCTGGCGCGGCTCGAGGGGCTGGTCAAGGGCTCCGGCGCCGGCCCGGGGATCCCGCCCCGCTCGATCCTGGTGCGCTCGGTCAGCCTCTCGAGCGCGGGTTCCGTCGGCACCGGCGCCGGCGCCGCGAGCCAGCCGCAGGCGACCAGCGGGGCCGGCTCCGACCGGCTCACCGGCAACATCAGCCTGGTCGCCTTCCAGGCGGTGACGTCGCCGGCGGCCGCGACCTCGGCGCCGACGTCCACCCCGCCGTCGACCGTTGCCCCGAGCCAGGCGCGCCGGCCGTCCGGGTCGGTGCCGGCCAGCGGCACCCAGAGGAGGTAGCCGGAGTGGCCATGCAACCGCAGCCAGACCCGACGAGCCCCGGGCAGCGCGCGCTGATCCTCGCCGCGGCGGGGGTTGGGCTCCTCGGGCTGGTGCTCTTCGTCGTGACTTCCCGGTCCTCCGGCCGCCCCGCGGATGCCCCGTCGGCAGCGTTGCGTGGGTCGGCCATCGGACCGGCGACCACCGCTGCCCGGCCGCCCGAGGGGGGCACGCTGGGCGCGGGCCCGAGCGGGAGCGCCCCAAGCTCGTCCCTCCCGCCGGCGACGAGCCCACCGCCGATCGTGGCCCCGGCGACCGCCAAGGATCCGTTCCACCCGCTCGTGGGCCCGCCGTCCGGTGGGGGCATCACCGGGACAGCCGGCGGCGTGGCGCCGCCCGCCGGCTCGTCGACTCCGGCGACCGTGCCCGGTGCGAGCACCGGGACCGCCACCACGCCGGGTGGGGGGAGCACGGTGGGGCGGAAGGTGACGCTGGTCGACGTGTTCCGGCGCTCCGGCGTCGCGTACGCCCACGTCGAGGTGGACGAGCAGCCCTACCGGGTCAGGAAGGGGCAGGTGTTCGCCGGGTCCTACAAGGCGGTCGACATCGGCACGAGCTGTGCCGAGTTCCTCACCGGCGGCACCGCGTTCACCCTGTGCGAGGGCGAGGCCGTGCTCAAGTAGCGGCCGGGCGGGCTCGGACGAGGACTGCCCCGGAGTAGCATGCTGCGCATGCTCAGATATCTGACGGCGGGCGAATCCCACGGCCAGGCGCTCGTGGCCGTCCTCGAGGGCATGCCGGCAGGCGTCCCCGTCACCAGCAAGGACATCGCCGCCGAGCTGGCAAGGCGCCGGCTCGGCTACGGCCGGGGCGCGCGCATGCGCTTCGAGCAGGACCGGCTGGAGGTCCTCGGCGGCCTGCGGCACGGACGGACCATCGGCTCCCCTGTGGCGGTGCTGATCGGCAACACCGAGTGGCCCAAGTGGACCGAGGTGATGGCGGCCGACCCGGTCGCCGACCCGGAGGCGGCCGTGACCGGTCGCGGCGTGCCGCTCACCCGGCCCCGGCCCGGCCACGCCGACCTCGCCGGCATGCAGAAGTACGGCTTCGACGAGGCCCGGCCGGTGCTCGAGCGGGCCAGCGCCCGGGAGACCGCCGCCCGGGTGGCGGTCGCCGCGGTCGCCCGTTCCCTGCTGGCCGAGGTGGGCGTGCGCGTGCTCTCCCACGTGGTCCGGCTCGGCCCGGTCGAGGCCGATCCGGCCGCGCTGCCCACCCCGGGCGACGCCGAGCGGGTCGACGCCAGCGAGGTGCGCTGCCTCGACCCGGCCGCTGCCGCGCGGATGGTGGCCGCGGTGGACGCGGCCAAGGCGGCCGGGGACACCCTTGGCGGCGTCTTCGAGGTGGTGGCGTACGGGCTGCCGCCCGGGCTCGGCTCCTACGTCCACTGGGACCGCAAGCTCGATGCCCGGCTGGCCGCGGCGCTCATGAGCGTGCAGGCCATCAAGGGTGTCGAGGTGGGTGATGGCTTCGCCACCGCCGCCCGGCCCGGCTCGGCCGCGCACGACGAGATCGTGCCCGGGCCGGGACGGCCGGCGCGCCGGACCGGGCGCAGCGGCGGGATCGAGGGCGGCATGTCGACCGGGGAGACGCTGCGCCTGCGCGCGGCCATGAAGCCGCTCTCGACCCTGGTCCGCGCGCTCGACACCGTGGACGTGGCCACCGGCGAGCCGGCCCGGGCGGTGGTGCAGCGCTCGGACGTGACCGCGGTGCCGGCCGCCGCGGTCGTCGGCGAGGCGGTGGTCGCCCTCGTGCTGGCCGACGCCCTGCTCGAGAAGACCGGCGGCGACTCCCTCGACGAGGTGCGGCGCAACCTCGACGCCTACCTGGCCGGGCTGGCCGGGGGGGACGCACCGGGCCCCGCGCGTCCCTGACACCCGGTGCCCGCCAGGACAAGCATGGAGGTCGGCTGCTACTGCCCGACGAAGCCCTCGTCCTTCAGCGTGCCGAGGGTGCCCGCCAGGACAAGCACGGAGGTCGGCTGCTACCCTGCTGCGCCAAGCCAGCGCGCCCTCGAGCAAGGAGGCTTCGCGCGTGCGACCGGTTCTGCCCACCATCGTCCTCATCGGGTTCATGGGGGCCGGCAAGTCGACGGTCGGGCAGCTCGTCGCGCGGGCGCTCGGACGCGAGTTCATCGACACCGACATGGTGATCCAGCGCAACGCGCGCATGAACGTGACCGAGATCTTCCTGCGGGAGGGGGAGGAGGGCTTCCGGCGCAGGGAGGTGACCGTCATCGACCGCGCCATCTCCGCCCCCGGCCGGGTCATCGCGGTCGGCGGCGGGGCGGTCCTCTCGGCCGACAACCGCACCGCGCTCAAGCAGGCCGGGCTCCTCGTCTACCTGCGGGCCACCCCGGAGACGCTCGCCGCCCGGCTGGTCGGGGCGATCGACCGGCCGCTGCTCGGCAGCACCGGCGACCGGGTGGGCAGGATCCGCGACCTGCTGGTCGCCCGCGGGCCGATCTACGAGACCGCCGGCGACGCGGCGATCGACACCGACCGGCAGAGCCCCGAGCAGACCGCCGCCGAGGTGCTCGACTGGTACCGCAGCCGCATCGACGAGCTGGCCGGCCGATGACCAGGGCGGGCGCGGCCCCGGGCCCGGGTGCGCGCGACGGGGCGCCTCCCCCCGGGGCGGGCGCGGCCCCGCCGGTGGTGCGCACCGTCGAGGTCAGGGTGGCGGGTGGCGGCTACCCGGTGCGGATCGGCCCCGGCCTGCTCGACCGCCTCGACGAGCTGCTGCCCGACCTCCCCGGCGCCGAGGTCGCCGCGGTGGTGTTCTCCGAGCCGGTCCGGGGGTTCGCCGAGCGGGCCGCGGCGGCGCTGGCCAGGCGCGGCCTCGTGCCACACCTGCTGGACGTGCCGGCCGGGGAGGCGGGCAAGCGGCTCGCGGTGGTCGAGACCCTCTACCACCGGCTGGCCGCCGTCCCGACCCACCGGGCCGACCCGGTGGTGGCCGTGGGCGGGGGGGCCACCACCGACCCGGCCGGCTTCGCGGCCGCCACCTGGCTGCGCGGGGTGCCGCTGGTCAACGTGCCGACCACCGTGCTCGGCATGGTCGACGCGGCCCTCGGGGGCAAGACCGGGGTCGACCTCGCGGCCGGCAAGAACCTGGTCGGCGCCTTCCACCAGCCGGTGGCGGTCGTGGCCGACACGACCACGCTCGCCGCCCTGGAGCGGGCCGAGGTCCGCTCCGGCCTCGCCGAGGTGGTCAAGGCCGGCCTGGTCGGGGACCCGGCGCTGGCCGAAGCCTGCCTGCAGCGTGCCGGCCCGGCCGCCGCCGGCGACCCGGAGGCGCTGGCGCCGTTGCTCGAGGCGGCCGTGCGGGTCAAGGCCCGGGTGGTTGCGGCCGACGAGCGCGAGGGCGGCCCGCGGGCAGTGCTCAACTACGGCCACACCCTGGGTCACGCCCTGGAGCGCCTGGCCGGGTTCGAGGGCCTGCGCCACGGCGAGGCGGTCGCCCTGGGGATGGTGTTCGCCGCCCGGGTGGCCGAGGCGACCGGGCTGGCCGAAGCGGGGCTGGCCGCCGGCCACGTCCGCGTGCTCGGCGCGCTCGGCCTGCCCACCGTGCTGCGGGAGCTCGACCCTGAGGCCGTGCTGGCCGCCATGGCCACCGACAAGAAGCACCTCGGCGGCCTGCGGCTGGTGCTGCTGCGCGCCCCCGGCCGGCCCGAGCTGGTCCCCGCCCCCGACCGTGGCGTGCTCGCCGCCGCCATCTGCGCTCTCGCCGACGACCCCCTGGGATCGGGCCGCACGTGATCACGCCGGGCACACGCCGATGACCCGGGCCTTCCCGCCCGCCGGGGAGGGGCAGCGGGTGCTCGTGCTGCACGGGCCGAACCTCGGGGCGCTGGGCCGCCGCGACCCGGCCCAGTACGGGACCTCCGACCTCGACGCCATCATGGCCAGGCTCGGCACCCTCGCCAAGGAGCTCGGCGTGGCCGTCGAGGGCCTGCAGTCCGACCACGAGGGCGAGCTGGTCGAGGCGTTGCTCGGCGCCCGCGCCGGCGGGATCGCGGCCGTGGTGATCAACCCGGGCGCGCTCGCCCACACCTCCTACGCGGTGCGGGACGCGGTCGAGGCATGCGGCATCCCCGTCGTCGAGGTCCACCTGTCCAACGTGCACGCGCGCGAGCGCTTCCGGCACCACCTGGCGATCGCCCCGGTGGCAGCCGGCGTGGTGGCCGGGCTCGGGCCGGCCAGCTACGAGCTGGGGCTGCGTGCGGCCGCCGGCCTGATCGCCAACGGGTAGAACCGCCCGGCGTCCGGTGAACGAACGCCAGTGAGGCCCGAGATGCGAGGAGTCGAGGTGCCCGTCCCACCCACCCAGGCCCCCCGCCGCCCTGCCGGCCGGCCCTACCAGGCCAGGGTCACGGACGCCCGCCGCCGCGCCCTGCGCGCCCTGCTGCCCCCCGCCGACCTCGTCGCCCTGCTGGTCACCAAGCTGGTGAACGTCCGCTACCTCACCGGCTTCTCCGGCAGCTACGGCGCCCTGCTGCTGTTCCACGACCACACGATCTTCTTCACCGACCGCCGCTACGAGGCGCAGGCGGCGGCCGAGGTGGCCGGCGCCGAGATCGTGATGGCCCCCGGCGACCTGGTCGCCGGGGTCGTGGCCGTGCTCGGCAACGACGGCGACGGGCTGGGGTTCGAGCCGGGCGGGCTCACCTGGGGAACGGGGCAGCGGCTGCGCACCTTGCTGCCCGGCCGGGCCGTGGTGCCCGCCCCGCAGCTCGTCGAGGAGCTGCGCATGGTCAAGGACGAGGAGGAGATCGCGGCCATGCGCGAGGCCGCCCGCATCGGCACCGACGCCCTCGCCGGGCTGCTCGGCACCCTGCGGGCCGGGGTGACCGAGCGCGAGGTCGCGCTCGACCTCGAGACCTCGATGCGCCGGCTCGGCGGGGACGGCCTGGCCTTCGACCCGATCGTCGCCTTTGGCGAGCAAGCGGCCGAGCCCCACCACCGGCCGAACGACCGGGAGCTCGCCACCGGCGACCTCGTCAAGCTTGACTTCGGCGCCGAGGTCGACGGCTACCGCTCCGACATGGCCCGCACGGTGGTCTTCGGGCGCGCCTCCGAGCGCCAGCGCGAGGTCTACGAGCTGGTCCTGGCCGCCCAGGCGGCCGGGCTGGCCGCGCTGCGTCCCGGGGTCGTGGCGGGCGAGGTCGACCGCGCCTGCCGGGAGGTCATCGCCGAGGCAGGGCTCGGCAACGCGTTCGCCCACCCCACCGGGCACGGCGTCGGGCTCGAGATCCACGAGGCGCCATGGGTCCGCCCCGGAGCCGGTGGTAGCATCGCGAGCGGGACGCCAGTGACCGTCGAACCAGGTGTCTACCTTCCCGGCTTCGGCGGCGTGCGGATCGAGGATCTCGCGGTCGTCCGTCCGGGCGGCCACGAGCTCCTCACCACCGCACCCAAGGAGCTCATCGAGCTGTGACGGACGAACGGCCCGGCTTGCGTCGGAGCCGCTGGCAAGGCTTGAGGAGGCACCGATGCCAACCACGAACGACCTGAAGAACGGGATGACCCTGAACATCGACGGCAACTTGATGAACGTGGTGGAGTTCCAGCACGTCAAGCCGGGCAAGGGCGGCGCCTTCGTCCGCACCAAGCTGAAGAACGTGCGCACCGGGCGGGTGCTCGACAAGACCTTCCGGGCCGCCGAGCCGGTCGAGGTGGCCATCCTCGAGAAGCGCGCCATGCAGTACCTCTACCGGGACGAGACCGGCTTCCACTTCATGGACACCGAGACCTACGAGCAGTCGGCGGTCGACGCCGACGCCGTCGGCGAGGCCGCCAGCTGGATGGTGGACGGCTCCATCCCGTACGTGACCTTCTACGAGGGCACCGCGATCGGCGTGGAGCTGCCGGCCAGCGTCGAGCTGGCCGTGGCAGAGACCGAGCCGGGCATCAAGGGCGACCGGGTCTCGGGAGCGACCAAGCCGGCCACGGTCGAGACCGGCTCGGTCGTGCAGGTGCCGCTGTTCGTGGAGACCGGCGACCGCATCAAGGTCGACACCCGCAGCGGCGCCTACCTCACCCGGGTCCAGTGACCGACCCGCTGGCCTCGGCCGGGACGCGGTCGGCCGCCCGCCGGCGTGCCCTTGACATCCTCTACGAGGCCGACGTGCTCGAGCGTCCCATCCCCACCGTGCTCGCCCGCCACCTCGAAGACCCCGAGACCCGGCGCCCCGACCCCTACACGGTCGAGCTGGTCGCCGGGGTGGACCGCCTGCGCGCCGAGCTGGACGGGCGCATCGGGCAGGCCGCCGAGCACTGGACGGTCGAGCGGATGCCGCTGGTCGACCGCAACCTGCTCCGGCTCGCCACCTACGAGCTGGTGGCCCGGCCAGAGGTGCCGACCGCGGTGGTCCTCGACGAGGCGATCGAGGCCACCCCCGGCGAGGGCCCGGCCGGCCGTTGACCGGTGGCCCTGCCAGATCGCGCCGCCCTGCCGCGGTTGGCACTCTGCGCGATCGACGGCATGAGGATTTCAAGGTGGTAGACAGGTTCAAGGCGGTTGCTTGGCGACCGCATCTCGCCAATAGTTTCGGGCGAGCTTGACGCGGCAAGCTTCAAGCCGGTCGAGGTGCCCGAGGCGTGCAGGCGTGCCCATCGAGTGGGAGTCCCCGCCGTCGCCTGCCGCCGGGGCATCGACGAGAAGGGAAGGCGCATGCGGTCGTCCAGGCTCCTGCTCGGGAGCTTCCTGGCTGGGCTGCTCCTGCTCCCGTCCGCCGCCGCCGCCGATGCGCAGGTCTTCCTGGAGGACATGAGCTGCACCGGCATCGGCGCCGAAGGCGAGGGGCTCACCAACGGCGCCGAGCTGGCGCTCACCCTGGTGAACAAGGACAACGGCATGGTGCTGTCGAGGCAGACGGTGACCGCCTCGCCGCAGGGGGGGTTCAAGACCAGGCTCCAGGCCAACCTCAACCAGGTGCTCGGCGTGCGCCTGGTGGTTGCGACCCCCGGCGGCAGCCGGCTGCTGTTCACCGAGCACGTGATGCGCAACGGGCACGCCATGTGCAGCCTGCCCGCTGGGGGCGGCCTGCCCTACACCGGGTCGCCCGACCGCGCCCCGGCCGTGCTCGGGCTGGCCGCCGCGCTCGTCGCGTTCGGGTCCGTGCTGGTCGCCGTGTTCGCCTACCGGGGGCGCCGGGTCCAGGCCCGGTAGCCGCGCGTCCTGCCATGGCCCCGCCCGACCCGAGGCACCTGTCCGAGCTGCGAGGGTTCCCGCCGCGGGTGCGCCACCGCGCCCTGATGGTCTCCGTCGGCAGCCTGCTCGTGGTCGTGCTCGCAGTGGCGATCGCCTGGGCGGTGGGGAACGCCGGGCCCCGCCCCGACCGGTCGCCGGCCGGCTCGCAGGCGGCCACCCCGACCTCGGTGGGGTCCGCCACGGCCCCGCCGACGACCGCGCCCCAGGCCGGTGGGTCGCAGGGCAAGGAAGAGGAGCCCCTGATCGCCAACCCGAGCTTCGAGGCCAGCGTCAGCGGTTGGAGCCCCATCGGCGCGGCCGTCCTCGAACGCATCCCGACCGCGAAGGAGGGCAGGTGGTCGGTGAAGCTGGTCGGTGAGCGGGGGTCGGCGGCGGCGACCCGGGCCGGCATCGAGCACGCGGCCGTCCCGGTCGAGCCCGGCGTCAAGGTGAACCAGCTCTACGAGGCGGTCGTGTGGGTCCGCACCACCAAGCCGGGCACCCTCGTCCAGGTCAACATGGTCGAGTACGTCGACGGCCGCCGCTTCGCGATCGACTCGGCAGGCGTCAACCTCCCCGACACCGACTGGCGCAAGATCGAGGTCTACCACTACCTGCACCGGCCCGGCTCGCGCCTGGGCGTGGAGGTCGTCGCCCCCGCCCTCCCCAGGGACGCGAGCGTGCTGGTGGACGGCGTCAAGATGGAGCTCGAGCACTGACCCGTCACCCGCCCGGCGAACCTCACCGGGTCAGCTCAGGTGGCTTCTTGATCTTCATGGCCTGCCCGCTCATGAGCCGCCTCGAGTCGATCAGCGACAGGTTCTCGTTGGGCCCGGATCGGATGACCGCCCGGCGACCGTCACGGCCTCTTCGGGACTCAGGCGTGCTGGTGGTCGCCTGAGGCGTGGAGCAGGGCGCGCATCGCACCGCGCAGGCCGTCGAGCGCGTCGGCCGGGACCGTCACGTCCGCCCCGGGGACCTCCCCGACCCCCACGACGAACGCGTTCGGGCTGGTCGAGCGGAGCCTGCGAACGATCGCCTCGGGCCGCGGGCCGGCCGCGCTGGCGTCGATGACGAGGAAGCGGGCCCGCCGCTCGACCGCCTCCCGGTAGGCGCCCTCGGGGTCGGCCGCCTCGCCGACCACCTCCCACTCGGCGGCCACCGACGCCCGGCGCAGCTCGAGGCGGCGCTCACGCTCGGCGGCGGCGACCACGATGCGGACGGCGGTGCACACGTGGCAGGCTCCTTGCTCGTCGGTCTGGTCGCTCGCGGGCCCGGCGTGCCCCCCGTGGCGGCAGCCGGCCCGCGCGGTGACTATCCTACCGGCGGCCCGCAGGGCCCACGGAGGAGGTGAGCGGGACGGGAGCAGGACGCGGGCGGCGCGCGGCGGCCGCGCTGGCGGCGCTGCTCGCGCTGACCCTTACAGGCTGCGGGGAGGACCGGCCGTCGCCGGGCCCGGGCCAGGACCGCACCGCCCCGCCGCAGGCGAGCGCACCGGCCGCCACCGGCCAGGCCCCGTTCCGGGTGCTGGTGTTCACCAGGACGGCCGGCTTCCGGCACCGCTCCATCCAGGACGGGGTCGCCGCGCTCCGGCGCCTCGGCGGGCAGCGCGGGTTCGAGGTCGACGACACCGCCGACGCGACCCGCATCGGCGGCCAGGGCCTGGCCGGGTACCAGGCCGTCGTGTTCCTTTCGACCACCGGCGACGTGCTCGACGGCGGCCAGCAGGCCGCCCTCGAGCGGTATGTCCGGGGCGGAGGCGGCTGGGTCGGCGTGCACGCGGCCGCCGACGCCGAGTATGCCTGGCCCTGGTACGGCGGGCTGGTCGGCGCCTGGTTCCTGCGGCACCCGGCCGTCCAGCGGGCCGCGGTCCTCCCCGACCCTGGCGCCGGCGCCCTGGCCGGGGCGCTGCCGCCCCGCTGGGAGCGCACCGACGAGTGGTACGACTTCAAGGCCAACCCCCGCGGCCGGGCCCGCGTGCTGGCCACGGTCGACGAGTCGACCTACTCGGGCGGCGTCATGGGCGGCGACCACCCGATCGCCTGGTGCCACGAGTACGACGGCGGCCGGGCCTGGTACACGGCCATGGGCCACACCTCGGAGAGCTTCCAGGAGCCGCTGTTCCAGGACCACCTGCTCGCCGGCGTGCGCTATGCCGCCGGCCTCGGCGGGACGCGCTGCGGGCCAGGCCCCTCCGGCTAGCCAGCTCGCCCCTCACCCGCTGGGCGAGCGCGGTAGGCGCCCGACCGGCCGGTTTGCCGCCCGGGGTCAGGCCGGCCTAGCATGCTGGGACAACCGAACACCGAGCGCCCTTTAAGGGCTGGTCCTGCGAGGCCAGGAAGGGAGCCGTGCAGATGCTGCCGTGTGCCGCCTCCACCCCGACCGGGCTGGAGGCTTCTTGATGTCCGGGAGCTCCGTGGCGGTCATGGACGCCGCCGATCTGGGCCGGGCCCTCACCCGCATCGCCCACGAGGTGGTCGAGCGCAACAAAGGCACCGAGGACGTGGTGCTGGTCGGCATCCACACCAGGGGCGTGCCGCTGGCCATCCGGCTCGCGGCCAGGCTGGGCGAGATCGAGGGCCGGCCGGTCCCGTCCGGCGCCCTCGACGTGACCATGTACCGCGACGACATCGGCCTGCGCCCTCCCGGCGCCACGCACGCCACCCACCTGCCATTCGACCTTGGCGGCAAGGTGGTGGTGCTGGTCGACGACGTGCTCTACACCGGCCGCACGATCCGGGCCGCGCTCGACGCCCTGGTCGACTTCGGCCGGCCGCGCTCCATCCAGCTCGCCGTCCTGGTCGACCGCGGCCACCGGGAGCTGCCGCTGCGCGCCGACTACGTCGGCAAGAACGTGCCCACCGCGGTCGACGAGGCCGTCCGGGTGCGCCTGGCCGAGACCGACGGGGCCGACGGCGTCGTCATCGACCGGGGGGCCAGCCCCGGGCCCCCCGGGCCCACCGCCCAGCGGGGGCCTGGCGCTCCGCCCCCCGGATCCCCAGCCCAGCGGGGGCCTGGCGCTCCACCCCCCGGGCCCACCGCCCAGCGGGAGCCGGGCCGGCCAGGCGGCGACCCGCTGCCCGCCGCCCGGAGGGGGACACGCGCATGAACAAGCACCTGCTCTCGGCCGCCGACCTGTCCGCCGCGGACATCACCCGCGTGCTCGACACCGCCGCCCACCTCGCCAGCGTCACCGACCGGGCCATCAAGAAGCTGCCCACCCTGCGCGGGCGGACCGTCTGCAACCTGTTCTTCGAGGACTCGACCCGCACCCGCATCTCGTTCGAGCTGGCCGCGAAACGGCTCTCGGCCGACGTGATCAACTTCTCGGCCAAGGGCTCGAGCGTGTCCAAGGGCGAGAGCCTGAAGGACACCGCGATCACCCTCGAGGCGATGGGGGTGGACGCGATCGTGATCCGTCACGGCGCCTCGGGTGCGCCCTGGCGCCTGGCCGAGTGGGTCGACGCCGTGGTCGTCAACGCCGGCGACGGCACCCACGAGCACCCCACCCAGGCGCTGCTCGACCTCTACACGATGCGTCAGCGCTTCCCGAGCTTCGACGGGCTCCGGGTGGCGATCGTCGGGGATGTGCTGCACTCCCGGGTGGCCCGCTCCAACGTGCTCGCCCTCACCACCATGGGCGCGGAGGTGACCCTGGCCGCCCCGCCGACCCTGCTGCCGGCCAGGGTCGAGACCTGGGGGGTGACCGTCTCCTACGACCTGGACGCCGTCCTTCCCAAGCAGGACGTGGTCATGCTGCTGCGGATGCAGCTCGAGCGGCAGCGGGCGGGCTTCTTCCCCTCGCTGCGGGAGTACGCACGCCTCTACGGCCTGGACGCCCGGCGGCTGGACGCGATGGCGCCCCACGCGATCGTCATGCACCCGGGGCCGATGAACCGGGGGGTCGAGATCGCCGCGGACGTGGCCGACTCGATCGAGCGCTCGGTGATCGCGAGCCAGGTGAGCAACGGCATCAGTGTGCGCATGGGCCTGCTCTACCTGCTCCTCGGCGGCCCGGCGGTGGTCGAGGGAGGCCGGCGGACCGAGGTCCTGGCGGCCTCGAGCAGCGGCTCCCGGCCCGAAGGGAGTGCCAGGTGAGCCGGTCGGAGGGGATCCTGCTCCGCGGCGGGCGGCTGGTCGACCCGGCCGGCGGCCATGACGGGCACGCCGACGTGCTGGTCCGGGACGGCGTGGTCGCCCAGGTGGGGGATGGCCTGGGCGCCGCAGGCGCCACCGTCGTCGACTGCGGCGGGCTGGTGGTCAGCCCCGGCTTCTGCGACCTCCACGTCCACCTCCGGGAGCCAGGCCGGGAGGACGCCGAGACCATCGAGACCGGCTCCCGGGCGGCCGCGCTCGGCGGCTTCACCGCCGTCTGCCCGATGCCCAACACCGACCCGGTGGCCGACAACGCCGGGGTGGTCGAGATGGTCGCCGCCCGCGGGCGCGAGGTCGGCCTGGTCGACGTGTTCCCGGTCGGGGCGGTCACCGTCGGCCAGCGCGGCGCCGAGCTGGCCGAGCTGGGCGCGATGGCCCGGTCCGCGGCCGCGGTCGACTGCTTCTCCGACGACGGCCGGCCCATCCGGGAGGCACGCCTGCTCCGCCTGGCCCTCGAGTACGCCCGCGCGTTCGACGCGGTCGTCGCCGACCACGCCGAGGACGCGTCGCTGACCGAGGGCGCCCAGATGCACGAGGGGGAGGTCTCGGCCATCCTCGGGCTGCAGGGCTGGCCGGCCGCTGCCGAGGAGATGGTGGTCGCCCGCGACCTGCTCCTCGCCGAGCTGACCGGCGGGCGCCTGCACCTGTGCCACGTGTCCACGGCCAACGCGGTCGAGCTGGTCCGGGCGGCCAAGGCCCGCGGGGTGCGGGTGACCGCCGAGGCGGCTCCGCACCACTTCACCCTCACCGACGAGGCGGCCCGCTCCTACGACCCGGTGTTCAAGGTCAACCCGCCCCTGCGCGAGAAGGCCGACGTCGAGGCGGTCCGTGCCGGCCTGGCCGACGGCACCCTGGACGCGGTCGCCACCGACCACGCCCCCCACGCGCGCGAGGACAAGGAGGTCGAGTGGGCGGCCGCCCCGCCCGGGATGCTCGGGCTCGAGACCGCCCTCGCCCTCGCCCTCACCGAGCTGGTCGAGCCGGGCTACCTCACCCTGCCCCAGATGGTCGAGCGCCTCACCGCCGGCCCGGCCCGCTGCCGGCGCCTGCCCGGCCATGGCGGCCCCGTGGCGTCCGGAGCCCAGGCCAACCTGGTCGTGTTCGACCCGGCGGCGCGCTGGACGGTGGACGCAGGCGCGCTCGCCAGCCGGGCCCGCAACACCCCCTACCACGGCCGCGAGCTGCGCGGCCGGGTCGTCCACACGCTGCTGCGCGGCGCGTTCACCGTCCGCGACCGGCAGGTGACCCGGTGACCCGCCGGAGGGGTTTGGGGAACCCCGCAGGGGTGCCCCGGTGAGCTGGGCCCTCTCCCTGCTCACCATCGTCGCCCTGGCCGGGCTGGCCACCTGGCTGGTGCTGGGCGCGGTGCGGCGGACCGCCCGCCGGCAGCAGCACGGCCTGCCGCCGCCGCCCGAGTGCCCGCCGGCCCCGGCCGCCGCCGGAGACGGCGCCCGCGGCGCCCTGCTCGAGGCAGCCGGCGCCCGCTACCTGGGCACCACCTACGCACCCTCGACCGTGCGCCGGTTCTCCGGCTACGGCCTGCTCGGCCGCGGGGTCGTCGGCCTCGCCCTTGACCCGGCCGGGCTCCGCGTCGACCGCGGGGCCGATGGCCCCTGGTGCATCCCGGCCGGGGCCATCCACGGCGCCGAGGTCGCCACCCACCACGCCGGCAAGGCCGTGTACGCGCCCCGGGTGCTGGTGGTCGACTGGCGGCTCGGTGGCACCGGCCTGCGCTCCGGCTTCGTCCTTGACGAGGCCGCCGCCGCCGAGTGGGCGTCCCGCCTGGGCACCCTGGTGGCACGGTCATGACGGCGGGCCCGTCCACGGCGCGTCCCGTCCCGGCCCTGCTGGTGCTCGAGGATGGGGCCGCGTTCCGGGGCGAGGCGTTCGCGGGCGGCGGCACGGTCGCCGGGGAGGTGGTGTTCAACACGGCCATGAGCGGCTACCAGGAGGTGCTCACCGACCCGTCCTACAACGGGCAGCTGGTGTGCATGGCCGCCCCCGAGGTCGGCAACTACGGCACCACCGCGGCAGACGCCGAGTCCGACCGGGTCCAGGTGACCGCGTTCCTGGTCCGCCAGGCGGCCCGCCGCCCGTCGAGCTGGCGGGCCGAGCGCAGCCTCGCCGCGGAGCTGGAAGCGGCCGGGGTGCCCGGGGTGGAAGGCCTCGACACCCGGCGACTGGTCCGCCACCTGCGCACCGCCGGGGCCATGCGCGGCGCGCTGTCGACCGAGACCGGCGACGCCGGGGCGCTGCGCCGCCTCGCCCTGGACGCGCCCGACCCGAACGGCCTCGCCCTGGTCGACCGGGTGACCCGCGCCGACCCGCTGGAGCTGCCCGCCGAAGGCCGGGAGCGCTACCGGGTGGTGCTCTACGACTTCGGGGCCAAGGCCAACATCGCCCGGCGGCTGCGCCGGCTCGGCGCCCGGGTGCGGCTCGTGCCCGCCTCGACCACGGCCGCCGAGGTGCTGGCCTGGGAGCCGGACGGGGTGATGCTGTCCAACGGCCCCGGCGACCCGGCCACCGTCGCAGGCGGCGTGGCGGCAGCGGCCGAGCTGCTCGGGCGGGTGCCGCTGTTCGGCATCTGCCTCGGCCACCAGCTCCTCGGCCTCGCCGTGGGCGGGCGGGCCGTGCGCCTGCCCTTCGGGCACCGGGGCGTGAACCAGCCGGTCGTCGAGGTGGCCACCGGCCGGGTCGCGGTCACCAGCCACAACCACGGGTTCGCGGTCGACGCCCAGAGCCTGCCCGCGAGCGTCCGGGTCACCCACCGCAACGCCAACGACGGGGTGGTGGAGGGCCTGGAATGCCTCGACGCGCCGGCCTTCTCGGTCCAGTACCACCCAGAGGCCGCCCCCGGCCCCCACGACGCCCACCCGCTGTTCCAGCGCTTCGCCACCGCGATGGACGGCGGCCGGCCCCATCGCCCCGGGTAGGGAGAGAGCACGCCATGGCACACGAGCAGCGCACGTTCCGGGCCCTCGGCGGGGTCGACGAGGGCACCCTGCCGCCGACCGGCGAGGTCGCCGACGCCCTGCGGGCCGAGTTCGACCGCGCCTTCGCCCTCAAGGCCAGCCTGCGCGGCGAGGCCGAAGCGCCCGTCTCGCCCACCGGGAGGCGCACCACCGCCGCGGACGAGGCCAAGCTGCGCACGCTCGTGGCCAGCGTCGAAGGCGCCAGCCGGTTGGCGATCCGGCTCCGCCTGCTCGCTCCCGCCCAGGTGCGCGCCTTGTGGGCCGAGGCGATCCGCAAGGGCCTGTACGACGGCTGGGACGCCGGCCAGTCCGCCTACACGCACGCCGTCCTGGGCGCGGCTGGGGAGCCGGGAAGGGCGTCAGCTCGCGAGGCTCGCGATCCCGTGCTCGGACCGGAGGGCTGATGCCGCTCCGCAGCGACCTCCGCTCGGTCCTGGTTGTCGGGTCGGGGCCGATCGTGATCGGCCAGGCGGCCGAGTTCGACTATTCGGGCACCCAGGCCTGCCGGGCCCTGCGCGCCCTCGGCCTGCGGGTGGTGCTGGTCAACTCCAACCCGGCCACGATCATGACCGACCCGGAGGTGGCCGACGCCACCTACCTCGAGCCGCTCACCGCCGAGCGGGTCGGCGCGGTGCTCGACGCCGAGCGGCCTGACGCGCTGCTGCCCACCCTCGGCGGCCAGACCGCCCTCAACCTGGCCGTCGAGCTGGCCGAGAACGGGGCCTTGGAGCGGGCCGGGACCCGGCTCGTCGGCGCCACCGTCGAGGCGGTCAGGCGGGCCGAGTCCCGCCTGGCGTTCACCGAGGTCTGCCGGGCGGCCGGCCTGGAGCTCCCCCGCGGGGTCGAGGTGGGGTCGGTCGAGGACGGGCTCGCGGCCGCCGCCGGGCTCGGCCTGCCTGTCGTCCTGCGGCCGTCGTTCACCCTCGGGGGCTGGGGCGGGAGCGTGGCCCATACCCAGGGCCAGCTCGCCGCGCTGCTCGGCCAGGGGCTCGCCGCCAGCCCGGTCCACCGGGTGCTGGTCGAGGAGTCGGTGCTCGGCTGGAAGGAGTTCGAGCTGGAGGTGATGCGCGACCGGGCCGACAACGCGGTGGTCGTCTGCTCGATCGAGAACCTCGACCCGATGGGCGTGCACACCGGCGACTCGATCACGGTCGCGCCCCAGATGACCCTGTCCGACGTCGAGTACCAGGCGATGCGAGACGACGCGATCACCGTGCTGCGGGCCGTCGGGGTCGAGACGGGTGGGGCGAACGTGCAGTTCGCGGTCGACCCGGCCAGTGGCCGGCGGATGGTGATCGAGATGAACCCCCGGGTCTCCCGCTCCTCCGCGCTGGCCTCCAAGGCGACCGGGTTCCCGATCGCGAAGGTCGCCGCCCTGCTCGCGGTCGGCTTCACCCTGGACGAGGTCCGCAACGAGGTGACCGGGAAGACCGCCGCCGCCTTCGAGCCCACGGTCGACTACGTCGTCTGCAAGGTGCCCAGGTTCGCGTTCGAGAAGTTCCCTGGCGCCGACCCGGTCCTGACCACCAGGATGAAGTCGGTCGGGGAGGTCATGGCCATCGGCCGGACCTTCCCGGAGGCGCTGCAGAAGGCCTGTAGATCGCTCGAGACCGGTCAGGATGGTCTCTGGGAGGCTCGGCCCGAGGCCGGATCGTTCCAGGCCCTCGAGACGGGTCAGGATGGTCTCTGGGAGGCTCGGCCCGAGGCCGGATCGTCCCATCAGGGTGGCGAAAAGCGCCCCCCCGAACCCCCCCCGGCTCCCGCTCCTGCGTCGGGCCCACAGGCTCCTGGTTCCCCTCGGGGGTCCGACCTTGCCCTGCTCGCCACGCCGACCGAGCATCGGCTGCAGCTCGTCATGCGGGCGTTGCGGGACGGCGCCACCGTCGACGAGGTGGCCCGGGCCTCCTCGATCGACCCGTGGTTCGTGGACGGGGTCGCCCGCGTCGTCGAGGTCGGGGCCGAGGTGGAGGCGGCCGGCACGATCGACGGGCTCGGCCGGGACCTGCTCTGGCGGGCCAAGCGGCACGGGTTCTCGGACCGGCAGCTCGCTGCGGCGGTCGGGGCGACCGAGGGCGAGGTGCGGACCAGGCGCCGGGCCCTCGGGGTGGAGCCCGTCTACCGCTCGGTCGACACCTGCGCGGGCGAGTTCGAGGCGTCCACGCCCTACTTCTACTCCACCTATGAGGAGGAGACGGAGGTGCCGGCCACCGGCCGGCCCCGGGTGGTCGTGCTCGGGTCGGGACCCAACCGCATCGGCCAGGGCGTCGAGTTCGACACCGCCTGCGTGCACGCCGTCCAGGCGCTGCGCGGGGCCGGCTACGAGACGGTCATGGTGAACTGCAACCCGGAGACCGTCTCCACCGACTACGACGTCGCCGACCGCCTCTACATCGAGCCGCTCACCTGCGAGGACGTGCTCGAGGTCTGCCGGGCCGAGGCGCGCTCGGGCGCGCTCGTGGGCGTGATCGTCACCATGGGCGGCCAGACCCCCCTGCAGCTCGCCCACGGGCTGGCCGCCGCCCGGGTGCCCCTGCTCGGCACCCCCAGCGAGGCGATCGACCTGGCCGAGGACCGGGGCCGCTTCGGCGCGGTGCTGGCCCGCTGCGGGCTCGACGCCCCGCCCTGGGGCCAGGCCGTCACCGCCGAGGAGGCGTGGGCGGTTGCCGAGCGGGTCGGCTACCCGGTCCTGGTCCGCCCCTCCTACGTGCTCGGCGGCCGCTCGATGGAGGTCTGCTACGACGCCGCCGCCCTGGCCCGGTCGTCCGCGCTGGCCAGCGCAGGCCGGTCCGGCCGGCCCGTGCTGGTCGACCGCTTCCTGGAGGATGCGGTCGAGGTCGACGTCGACGCGCTCGCCGACGCCTCGGGGGAGGTGCTCGTCTGCGGGGTGATGGAGCACATCGAGGAAGCGGGCGTGCACTCCGGCGACTCGGCCTGCGTGCTGCCGCCCATCACCCTGGGAGCCGACCAGATCGCGGCGGTCGGCGACGCCACCGCCAGGCTGGCCCGCGAGCTCGGCGTGGTCGGCATCCTCAACGTGCAGTTCGCGGCCAAGGGCGACCGGCTGTACGTGATCGAGGCCAACCCGCGCGCCAGTCGCTCGGTCCCGTTCGTGGAGAAGGTGACCGGCCTGCCCGTGGCCAGGGCGGCCGCCCTGCTCGGGACCGGAGTGACCCTGGCCGGCCTGCGCCAGGCGGGCCTGCTGCCGCTCGGACAGGGGGTGCTCGCGCCCGAGCCGGCCCACGTCGGGGTGAAGGAGGCGGTCCTGCCGTTCGCCCGCTTCCCGGGCGCCGACTCCCTGCTCGGGCCCGAGATGCGCTCGACCGGCGAGGTCCTCGGCCTCGACCGGGCCTTCGGGGCCGCCTTCGCAAAGAGCCAGGAGGCGGCGTACGGCGCCCTGCCGACCAAGGGGGTCGCGTTCCTGTCGGTGCGCAACGCCGACAAGCGGGCGATCGTGCTGCCCGCCAAGCGCCTGGTCGACCTCGGGTTCGAGCTGGTCGCAACGGCAGGCACGGCCGGGGTGCTGGCCCGCAACGGGGTGCCGGCGGAGGTCGTCCGCAAGGTCGGCGAGGGCCCGGACAACGTGGTCGACCGCATCCGGGCGGGTGAGGTCGACGTGGTCGTCAACACCCCGCAGGGCTCGGGCCCGCGCAGCGACGGCTACGAGATCCGCGAGGCCGCGGTGGCCGCCGACATCCCGATCGTCACCACCCTGTCCGGCCTGACCGCCATGGTCCAGGGCGTCGAGGCCCGCCTGGCCGGCCAGTTCACCGTGCGCTCGCTGCAGGCCTGGCACGCCGAGGCACGGCCGGGCAGGGTGGCCGGGTGCTGAGGCGGGCCGGGGGGCGCTGCCTGGTGGTCGCCCGGGGGCGGGCCGGCGCCTACCACACGCTCACCGTGGCGGCGCCCGAGATCGCTGCCGCCGCCCGGGCCGGGCAGTTCGTCGGGGTGCTGGTCGGGACCGAGCGGTCGTTCCTGCTCAGGCGCGCCTTCTCGGTCCATGCGGCCGACCCCGCCGTGGGCACGGTCGGGGTGGTGTTCGACGTGGTCGGCCCTGGCACCCGCGCCCTGGCCGCCGTCCGCCCTGGCGAGGCGGTCGACGTGCTCGGGCCACTCGGCCGCCCGTTCGCCCTGCCCGCCCCGTCGGGGAACGGCGGCGGGCCGCCCGCCTGCCTGCTCGTCGGTGGCGGGTACGGCACCGCTCCGCTGTTCCTGCTCGCCGGCGAGCTGCGGGCCCGCGGCTGCCCGGTCGACGTGCTGATCGGCGCGTCCACGGCCGGCCGCCTGCTCCAGCCGGAGGCGTGTGTGCTGCTCGGCCGTTCGCTCACGGTCACCACCGACGACGGCTCGGCCGGGCGCCGTGGGGTCGTCACCGACCCCATGCCCGAGCTGCTCGCCCTGGCCGGCACCGAGCAGGTCTACGCCTGCGGGCCCATGCCCATGCTGGCCGCGGTGAGCAGGACCGCCGCCCTGGCCGGGGTGGCCTGCCAGGTCGCAGTCGAGGAGCGGATGGCGTGCGGCACCGGCATCTGCTTCTCCTGCGTGGTCCCGGTGCGGGACGGCCACGGGGATGGCCGCATGGCCAGGTCGTGCATTGAGGGGCCCGTCTTCGACGGCGCCGCCGTGGCCTGGGCCGAGCTGGGCCTCGCCCCGGCCGCCCCGGGCCCGGCCACCGCGCTGCATGGCGCGCGGACAGCCGGGGGCGAGCCTGCCCGATCCGGTGCGGAGGCAGACCCCGGGCCGGACCGCGCCGGGGTGGGGGAGCAGGCGCCATGACCCGCGCCGCGCCCGCACCCGGGGCCGGTGCCGGTGCCATGCCCGGGCCGGACCTCTCGATCGACCTGTGCGGGGTCCCGCTCGCCACGCCGGTGCTGGCCGCGTCGGGTTGCTTCGGGTTCGGCCGCGAGATGGTCGGCTTCCTCGACCTGCGCGAGGTCGGCGCGGTGGTCACCAAGTCGGTCAGCCTCGAGCCGCGCCGCGGGCGGCCCACGCCGCGCATGGCCGAGACCCCGTCTGGGATGCTGAACGCGATCGGCCTGCAGAACCCGGGCGTGGAGGCGTTCTGCGCCACCGACCTGCCGTTCCTCGCCGAAGCGGGCGCTCGGGTGGCGGCCAGCGTGGTCGGCCGCAGCGCGGACGAGTTCGCCCGGGTCGCCGCGCGCCTGGCCCGCGAGGACGCGGTCGACCTGATCGAGGTGAACCTCTCCTGCCCCAACGTCGAGCACCGCGGCGAGGTGTTCGCCACCGACCCAGCGGCCGCAGCCGCGGTGGTCAGGGCCGTGAAGGCTGCCACCGGGCAGCCCGTGCTCGCCAAGCTCACCGCCGACGTGACCGACGTCGTCACGGTGGCCAGGGCCGTGGTCGAGGCTGGCGCCGACGGCCTCACCCTGATCAACACACTGCTCGGCATGGCGGTCGACGTGCACCGCCGGCGCCCGCTGCTGGCCGCCGGCACCGGTGGTCTGTCCGGCCCGGCCATCCGGCCGGTGGCCGTGCGCTGCACCTGGCAGGTCGCGGCCGCCCTGCCCGGGGTGCCCATCGTGGGCACCGGCGGCATCCTCACCGGCGAGGACGCCGCCGAGTTCCTGCTCGTCGGGGCCAGGGCCGTCGCGGTCGGCACCGCAAGCTTCGTCGACCCTCGAGCCGCGGTCGAGGTCGCCCACGGGCTCGCCGCCTACCTCGCCACCCAGGGCGTCGCGTCCGTGGCCGGGCTGCCAACGCTGTTCCAGCCCGAAAGGTGAGCATGACCAGCATCGTCTTCCGGAGGAAGGAACCCGGAGAGGGCCCAGGGGAGGCCGGCTCGCCCGTCGTCCTCGCCCTCGACACCGCCGACCTCGAGCTCGCCCTGGACTGGGCCGAGCTGGCCGGGCCCGCGATCGGCATGGTCAAGGTGGGGCTCGAGCTGTTCTGCGCCCACGGCGCCGACGCGGTGCGCGCCCTGCGCGGTGAGGGTCACCGGGTCATGCTCGACCTCAAGCTCCACGACATCCCGGCCACGGTCGCCCGCGCGGTGGAGGCCGCGGCCCAGCTCGACGTCGAGCTGGTAACGGTCCACGCCGCGGGCGGCCGGGCGATGCTGGAGGCGGCTGTGGCCGCCGCGGCCGGACGGGTGGACGTGACCGCGGTCACCGTGCTGACCAGCCTCGCACCACCTGACCTGGCAGCGCTCGGCCTGGGCGAGGCCGCCGCGGCGGCCGAGCGGCTGGCCCGGCTGGCGGTCCTGGCCGGCTGCCCGGCCCTGGTCTGCTCCCCGCTCGAGGCGCGGCGCCTGCAGGCCGCGGCCGGCCGGTCGGCCCCGCACGCTGCGGGCGAGCGAGTCCGGCTGGTCTGCCCCGGCATCCGGCTCGACACCGGGGCGGGCGGCCCGGACGACCAGGCCCGGGTGGCCACGCCGGCCGAGGCGGTACGGGCCGGGGCGGACTGGCTCGTGGTCGGCCGCCCCATCACCCGGGCGCCCGACCCGGCCGCGGCGGCCCGGGCCGTGCGGGACGAGGCGGTGGCAGCCCGGTGACCCCGGCGGGCGCAACCCTCACGGGGCGCTGGCGGGAGGGCCGCCGATGACCACCGGCGGGCCCGTGGCGGGCCCGGCCGGCGCCAGCGGACCGGAGGTGGAGCCGGCCCTGCCCGGCGGGCGGCTCGAGCAGGCGGGCGTCCTCGAGCTGTACCGGCGGGCGGGGGCCCTGCGCACCGGGCACTTCGTGCTCTCGTCGGGCCGCCACTCCGACACGTACCTACAAAGCGCGCTGGTCCTGCAGTGGCCGCGGGTGGCCGAGGCGCTCGGGCGGGCGCTCGCCGAGCCCTTCCAGGGGCTGGTCGACGTGGTGGTCGGGCCGGCCCTCGGCGGCGTTGTGATCGGCCACGAGACGGCCAGGGCGCTCCACGCCCGCATGATCTTCACCGAGCGGGTGCAGGGCACCGCCACCCTGCGCAGGTCGTTCCAGATATCCACAGGGGACCGCGTCCTGGTCACCGAGGACGTCGTCACCACGGGTGGCTCCGCCCTCGAGGTGCGCGGCCTGCTCGAGGCGGCCGGGGCGAAGGTGGTCGCTCTGGCCACCATCATCGACCGCCTGCCCGAGTCCGTGCAGCTCCCGGTCCCCTTCACGGCGCTCGCCAGGGCCGCGGCCGCGGCCTGGGAGGCGGCCGACTGCCCCTTCTGTCAGGCCGGATCGGCGGCCGAGTCGCCCGGCTCGAGACGCCTCGGCGGCCACGGGCAGTGACCGGTACGCCGCCGCCAACCAGGCCGATATGTCGGGAAATCTACAGAGAAGGTGTTCTGACCTGCGCCGATAGATTGTGGCCACCCCCAAGGTGTGCGTAGAATCCGGCGCGTTCTTCGAAACCGGCACTCGGGGGGCCGTGCGGGTCGACCGCCGGGGCCACCCCGAATGAGGAGGCACCATGCCACTGCCCACCCTGACGCCAGAGCAGCGCCAGCAGGCCTTGGAGAAGGCGGCCGAGGCGCGGCGCAAGCGGGCCGAGCTCAAGGCCCAGCTGAAGAGCGGCAACCTGACCCTGGCCACCGTGCTCGACAAGGAAGGCGACGAGACGGTCGGCAAGATGAAGGTCGCCAGCGTGCTCGAGAGCCTGCCAGGCGTCGGCAAGGTGCGCGCCCGCAAGATCATGGAGAAGCTCGACATCTCGGCGTCGCGGCGCGTGCGGGGCCTCGGCTCCAAGCAGAAGGACGCCCTGCTGGCCGAGTTCAGCACCAAGAAGTAACCGCCCTGGGCGCTGCGTCAGGCAGAGGATCGTCCGACCACCGCGGCCGCCTGATCGTGCTCGCCGGTCCGTCAGGGGTTGGCAAGGGGGCCATCGTGGCCAGGCTTCTGGCCGCGCTGCCAGACCTCGAGCTGTCGGTCTCGGCCACCACCCGCCCTCCCCGGCCGACTGAGGACGAGGGCCGGCACTACTACTTCGTGGACCCCGAGCTGTTCACGAAGCTGGTCGTCTCGGGAGGCTTCCTCGAGTGGGCCGACATCTTCGGCCACCGCTACGGCACGCCGCGCGAGCCGGTCGAGCGGGCGCTCGGGCAGGGGAGGGACGTGATCGTCGAGATCGACGTCCAAGGTGCCCGCCAGGCGCGGGCGAGCAGGCCCGACGCGTACATGGTGTTCATCAAGCCGCCCAGCCTCGCCGAGCTCGAGCGGCGGCTGCGGACCAGGGGCACCGAGACCGAGGAGCAGATCCGCCGGCGGCTGGCCAAGGCGTCCGACGAGCTGGCCGCCGAGCCCGAGTTCGACGTCTCCGTGGTCAACGACGACCTCGAGACGGCCGCCCGCGAGGTGATCGACATCGTCACCCGCCTGCGGCGGCGTACCATCACCAGGTAGGCATCCGCAGTTCTTCGAGGAGCGAAAGCACGTGATCGAACCGAAGATCGACGACCTGCTGGCCCGGGTCGACTCCAAGTACACCCTGGTCATCCTGGCCGCCAAGCGGGCCAGGCAGATCAACGGCTACTACTCCCAGCTCGGCGAGGGCATCGGCGAGTTCGTGCCGCCCATGGTCGATGCCGGCCCCAACCGCAAGGCCCTCTCCGTGGCCCTCCAGGAGCTCGGCGAGGACAAGCTCAACTGGGAGCGCCCCGCCGACCTGGCCGAGTCCATCAAATAGCCTGCTCGGGGGGCCAGCCCCCCGAGTGTCCCCCAAGGCGGAGCGGGCTCCGTCCGCTTCATACAGTTCTCGAGACAAGCCAGGATGGACGATGGCTGACCGTGAAGCCCCGGCCTCGTCGAGCCCTGGCGGGCTCGGCGGCCCTGGCCGTGAACCTCCGGCCCCGTCCGGCCCTGGCGGGCTCGGCGGCCCTGGCCGTGAAGCCCCGGCCCCGTCCGGCCCTGGCGGGCTCGGCGGCGTGCGGGTGCTGCTCGCGGTCACCGGCGGCATTGCCGCGTACAAGGCCGCGGAGCTGGCCCGCGAGCTGCAGCGGGCCGGGGCCGAGGTGCAGCCGCTGCTCACCGAGGCCGCTGAGGCGTTCGTGACCCGGGCCACCTTCGCCGCCCTCACCGGCCGCCGGGTCCCCTCGTCCATCTGGGACGAACCGGGCGAGGTCGAGCACGTGGCGCTCGCCCGCTGGGGCCAGGTCCTGGTGGTCGCCCCGGCCACCGCCCACACCCTGGCCCGGCTCGCCGCGGGGCTCGCCGACGACCTGGTCACCAACGTCGCCCTCGCCTTCGGCGGGCCGGTGGTGGTCGCCCCGGCGATGCACACCGAGATGTGGGAGCACCCGGCCACCAGCCACAACCTCGAGGTGCTCGCCGCCCGCGGCGTGTGGGTGATCCCTCCCGCGTCCGGCCCGCTCACCTCCGGCGACGTCGGCCCCGGCCGCCTGGCCGACCTCCCCGACCTGGTCGCCGGCGTGGCCGCCGCGCTCGCGCCCAGCCACCGGCCCCGCCCCGCCGGCCTGCCCGGCCCCGGGGGGCGGCCCTCGGGCGCGGGCGAGGCCGGCAGGGGGCTGGCCGGAGCTCGGGTGCTGGTCAGCCTCGGCGGCACCCACGAGCCACTCGACCCCGTCCGCTACCTCGGCAACCGGTCCTCCGGGCGCATGGGCGCCGCGGTCGTGGCCGAGGCGCTGCGGCGGGGTGCCGAGGTCACCGCGGTCGCCGCGGCCACCAGCGTCGACCTCCCGAGCGGGGCGCGCGAGGTACGGGTCGAGACCGCGCAGCAGCTCTACGACGCCGTGCTCGCCGAGGCGGCCGCCCACGACGTGATCGTGATGGCCGCCGCGGTCGCCGACTTCCGGCCCAAGCTGGTCGCCGAGCGCAAGCTCAGGAAGGAGCGGGGCGTGCCGGAGATCGTGCTCGAGCCCACCCCGGACACCCTGGCCGAGCTCGGCCAGGCCCGCCGGCCGGGCCAGCTCCTGGTCGGCTTCGCGGCCGAGACCGAGGACCACGTCGAGAGTGGGCGGCGCAAGCTCGAGGACAAGCGGCTCGACCTCGTGGTCGTCAACCACGTCGAGGGGGCCGGGTCGGCCTTCGGGGCCGACGCGGCCACCGCCTACCTGGTGGGCGCCCAGGGGGTGGAGCCCCTGCCCGGCGCGCCCAAGGCCGAGATCGCGCGCCGCCTGCTCGACCGGGTCGAGACCCTGCTGGCCCGCTGACCCGGCCGAGGCCCGTGGTCCCGCCATGCTGGCCTTGCTCGGCACCGGAGCCGATGCGGTATCGTCTTCCTGCCGGCCCGTGCCAGCACCGAGGGGGCCTCTGTTTGCCCCAGGTGCCCGGTGCCGTCTACCCTTCCCGAAGCCCGCGCTCGCGCCCGGGTCGTGATACGAAATCCTGGAGGCTGGCTCGTGGCAAACCGCTACCTGTTCACGTCGGAGTCGGTGACCGAGGGTCACCCGGACAAGATGGCCGACCAGATCTCGGACGCCGTGCTCGACGAGATCCTGCGTTCCGACCCGACCGGACGGGTGGCCTGCGAGACGCTGGTCACCACCGGGCTGGTGGTGGTGGCCGGGGAGATCTCGACCTCGACCTACGTCGACATCCCGAGCACGGTCCGGCGCACGATCCTCGAGATCGGCTACGACCGGGCCAAGTACGGCTTCGACGGGTCGACCTGCGGGGTCACCGTGGCCATCGACGAGCAGTCACCCGACATCGCCCAGGGCGTCGACCACGCCTACGAGGAGCGCGCCGGCGACACCGACCCGCTCGACACCCAGGGCGCCGGCGACCAGGGGATGATGGTCGGCTACGCCTGCGACGAGACCCCCGAGCTGATGCCCCTGCCGATCTCGCTGGCGCACCGCCTGTCGCGCCGGCTGTCGGAGGTGCGCAAGAGCGGGCTCGTCCCCTACCTGCGCCCGGACGGCAAGACCCAGGTCACCATCGAGTACGATGCGGGCCGGCCGATGCGCCTGGACACCGTGGTGGTGTCCACCCAGCACGGGCCCGACATCGACCTGGACACGCTGCTGACCCCGGACGTGCGAGAGCACGTGATCGACGCCAGCCTGCCCGAGGGCCTGGCCGCCGACGGCCTGCGGGTGTTCGTCAACCCGACCGGGCGGTTCGAGCTGGGCGGGCCCAGCGCCGACACCGGGCTCACCGGTCGCAAGATCATCGTCGACACCTACGGCGGCATGGCCCGTCACGGCGGCGGCGCGTTCAGCGGCAAGGACCCGACCAAGGTCGACCGCTCGGCCGCCTACGCCGTCCGCTGGGTCGCCAAGAGCGTGGTCGCCGCCGGCCTGGCCCGCCGCTGCGAGGTCCAGGTCGCCTACGCGATCGGCGTGGCCCACCCGGTGAGCGTGTTCGTGGAGACCTTCGGCACCGAGCAGGTCGACCCGGAGAAGCTCAGCAAGCTCATCCCCGAGTTCTTCGACCTGCGCCCGGCCGCGATCGTCCGCGACCTCGACCTGCGCCGGCCCATCTACCGCAAGACGGCCGCCTATGGGCACTTCGGCCGGACCGAGCCGGAGTTCTCCTGGGAGTCGACCACCCGGGCCGACGAGCTGGCCGGGGCGGCCGCCTCACTCTAGGACGCCAGCGCCAGCCGACGCTCCCCACCCGGAGGCGGCCGGGCAGGCCGCCGCGGCCGCGGTGGAGGTCGTCGTCGACGTGCCCTTGTTCCACCTCGACCGGCCGTTCACCTACCGCCTGCCGGAGGCGTTGCGCGGCCAGGTCCGGTTCGGCAGCCGGGTGAAGGTCCCCTTCGGCGGCCGGCGCCGGGTGGACGCCTGGGTGGTCGGCTTCGCCGACGAGCTGCCCGACGGCGTCCGCGACGTCGAGCGCCTGGTCTCGCCCGTCCCCGTGTTCGGCCCTGAGGAGCTGGACCTGCTTCGCTGGGTCGCCGCCCGCTGGGCGGGCACCCTGACCGACGTGCTCCGGCTGGCCGTCCCGGCCCGGGTGGCCGCGGTCGAGGCGCCCGAGGTCGCTCCGCGCCCAGGCGGCACGCCCGCGCGTCCGGACCTGCGGGCACGGCGCCCGCCTGCGGCCGACCCCCTGGTCGACCTGGTCGCCGGGGGCCGGACGGGGGCGGTGTACTGGCGGACGCTGCCCGGCGAGGAGCGCGGCGCCCGGGTCGTGGCGCTGGTCGAGGCGGCCCTGGCCGCCGGGCGGAGCGCGATCGTGGTGGCCCCCGAGGTGGTCGCCGGCTCGGCGGTGCTCGACGCGGTGCGCGCCCGCTTCCCGGAGGTGGCCGACCTGTCCAGCGACCGGTCGGACCGGCGCCGCTACCGGGCCTGGGTGGAGGTCCGCCGGGGCCGCTCCCTGGTGGTGGTCGGCGGCCGGTCGGCGGTGCTCGCGCCGGTCCGCCGCCTCGGCTGCATCGTCGTGGACGAGGAGGCCAACCCGGCCCACAAGGAGCAGCGCACGCCCCGCTACCACGCCAGGGAGGTCGCGCTCGGCCGGGCGGCCCGGAGCCGCTCGGTGTGCGTGCTGACCGGCGCGGTGCCCTCGGCCGAGGCGGTGGCCGCCATCCGGGCCGGCCGCTGCCGCCTCCTCGAGCCGGACCGGGCTGCCGAGCGTCGCGCCCGCCCGCTGGTCGAGGTCGTCGACCCCGACGACGAGGGGCCGAGCGCGGCCCGGCTCCACCCGCGGGGCCTGGCCGCCATGCGGGAGGCACTGGGCCGGGGGGAGAGCGCCTTCGTGCTCGTGCCCAGGCGGGGGGCTGCCGACCCGGACGCGCCCGGCGCCCGCACCGCCGGGCAGGTGGCCGCCGAGCTGGCCCGGGTGCTGCCCAGCGTCCCCGTGTGGCGGCTGGACCGCGGGGTGGTCGACCCCAAGGCCAAGCCGCCGTGGGCCGGCGAGGGCCCTGGCGTGGTGGTCGGCACGGTCGCCGGGGTGAAGGACACGCCCCCGCTGCCGCTGTGCCGCACGGTGGTGGTGGTGGGCGCCGACACCGCGCTCGGCCAGGCCGAGGTGCGGGCCCCCGAGGAGGCCTACCGGACCTGGACCAGGGCGGCCGCCTGGTGCGGCCCGCGCGAGGCGCCCGGCCGGCTCGTGCTGCAGGCCAGGGACGGCGCCCACCACGCCGTCCAGGCGCTGGTCCGGTCCGACCCGGCGTTCTTCTGGCGCCACGAGCTGCCGCGGCGGGTGGAGCTCGGCTTCCCGCCGGCCCGCCGGCTGGTGCTCGTGGAGGGCCCGCTGCCCGAGGAGGCGGCCGCGGCCCGGGCCGTGCTCGCGGCCGCCCTGGGCCCCGACGCCGAGCTGCTCGGGCCGGCCGCGATGGGCCGGGGCTGGCGTATCATCGCCAAGGTCAGGGACGTGGAGGCGGCTGCGCTCGCGCTGCGGCCGGTGCTGGCCGAGGCGTCCCGGTCGGGTGGGCCGCGCATGTCGGTGGACGTCGAGCCGCTCGAGGTGCTGGCCCCCCTCCGGGCCCCCACCGCCACCTGACCGGGCCGGTCGCGGCATCCCAGCCCGCGGCAGCGACGACGAAGGAGAAGGCATCCGGTGGCCCTGCTCGAGATCCGCCTGTTCGGCGACCCCGTCCTGAAGGAGCGTGCGGCGCCGGTCACCGAGTTCGGCCCGGAGCTGGCCCGCTTCGGCGCCGACCTGCTCGAGACCATGCGCGCCGCCCCCGGGGTCGGGCTGGCCGCGCCCCAGGTCGGCGTGCTCAAGCGGGTGTTCTCCTACGACCTCGGCATGGACGAGGAGACCGGCGAGCACCCGTTCGGGGTGCTGGTGAACCCGGTCATCACCCGGCTCGCCGGCGAGCAGGACGGCGAGGAGGGCTGCCTGTCGCTGCCCGGCATCTACTACGACTGTGTGCGCGCCATGGAGGTGACGGTCGCCGCCCAGGACGTGGACGGCGCACCGCTCACGCTCGAGGGCTCGGGCCTGCTCGCCCGCGTGCTCCAGCACGAGATCGACCACCTGGACGGGGTGCTGTTCCTGGACCGGCTGTCCAGGGGGGACCGCAAGCGGGCCCTGAAGCAGTGGCGCGAGCGCGACCTCGACCTGGAGGCGCCCAGGGTCGCGCCGCACCTGCACCGCTCCGACGCGGCCAAGACGCTGTAGTGGCGACCCCGGCGAGGTCTGCCCGGCCGGCGCCGGGCTCCCATGGCATCCAGGCTGCGGCGACTTCCGTTCCGGCGAGGCGCCGACCGGGCAGACGTCCGGAGGGGAGGCACTAGGCGTGCGCGTCGTCTACCTCGGCACCCCCGCCGCGGCCGTCCCGCCGCTCGAGGCCCTGCTCGCCTCCAGGCACGAGGTGGTGGGCGTGGTCACCCGGCCAGACAGGCCCCGCGACCACCGCGGCGGCCGGCCGTCGCCGTCCCCGGTCAAGCAGGCCGCCGAGCGGCACGGGCTGCCGGTGGTCCAGCCCGAGCGCGGCCGCGACCCGGAGCTGCCCGCCCGCCTGGCCGCGTTCCGGGCCGACATCGGGATGACCTGCGCGTTCGGCTTCCTGCTGCCGCCCGCAGTGCTGGCCGCGTTCCCCCGAGGCGTGCTGAACCTGCACTTCTCGCTGCTGCCCGCCTACCGGGGGCCCGCCCCGGTGCAGCGGGCGCTGCTGGACGGGCGCACCGTCACCGGGGTCTGCACCTTCGTGATCGACGAGGGGATGGACACCGGTCCGCTGCTGCTCTCGGCCGAGGTCCCGATCCTGCCCGGCGAGGACGCCGGCGCGCTCACGGCCCGCCTGGCCGAGGTGGGCGCCCGGGTCACCGTCGAGACGCTCGACGCGCTCGAGGCGGGCGCGATCTCGCCCCGGCCCCAGCCGGGTGACGGCGCGAGCCTGGCCCCGAAGGTCACCCCGGCCGAGGCCCACCTGGACTGGCACGCCCCCGCGGCCCGGGTCGTCCACGCGGTGCGCGCCTTCACCCCGGCCCCGGGCGCCTGGACCACCCTACGGGGCCGGCGCCTCAAGGTGCTCGAGGCACGCGTGGCCGCCGGCCCGGGCGAGGCCTCGCCCGGCCTGCCCGGCGCCAGGACCGCCCGCGGCGGCGGGGCCGTGACCGCCGCCACCCCGGCACCGGTCGCCGGGGCCCCCGGCCTGGCCCCGGGGGAGATCAGGCTCGACCCCGGGGGCGCGCTGCTGGCCGGAGCCGGCGGCGGCATGGTCGAGCTGGTCAGGGTCCAGCCGGACGGCAGGCGGCCGATGTCGGGCGCCGAGTTCGCCCGGGGCGCCCGGCTGGCGGCGGGGGAGCGGCTCGGGGACCAATGACCGCGACCGCGCGCGACGTCGCCCTGGCCGCGCTCGGCCGGGTGGAGGAGGGCGCCTGGGCCAACCTCGCCCTGCCCGGCCTGCTCGCCCGCTCGGGCCTCGGGCCGGGCGACCGGGCCGCGGTCACCGACCTGGTCAGCGGCACCCTGCGGCTGCAGGCGGCGCTCGACACCGCGCTCGCGCCGCTCTCCCGCCAGCCCATCACCCATCTCGAGCCGCTGGTCCGCAACGGTCTGCGCCTGGGCGCCTACGAGCTGCTGTTCGCAGGCACGGCCCCGCACGCGGCCTTGCACGAGGTGGTGGGGTCGGTGCGCCGGGCCGGCCACCAGGGGCAGGCCGGCTACGTCAACGCGGTGCTGCGCCGCCTGGCTGTCGCCGAGCCGCGCTGGCCCGACCCGGCCGCCGACCCGGCCGGCTGGGCAACCACCCGCGGGTCCCATCCGGCCTGGGTCGTGGAGGAGGCGCTCGCCCGCCTCGGCCCCCACGAGCTGGTCGCGCTCGTCGAGGCCGACAACACCCGCCCCAAGGTCACCCTGCGGGCCACCCCTGGCCGGACCACCCGCGACGAGCTGCTCCGCGAGCTGGACGCGGCCGGCGTGCCGGCCGAGCCGAGCTCGCTCTCCCCTTCCTGCGTGGAGCTGGCGCGAGGCGACCCCCGGGAGCTGGCCGTGGTGCGAGACGGCCGGGCGGTCGTCCAGGACGCCGCCTCGGCGCTGGTCGCGCCGGCGCTCGGGGTGGGCCCGGGCGCGCTCGTGGCCGACCTGGCCGCCGGGCCCGGCGGCAAGGCGGGGCACCTGGCCGCGCTCGGCGCCCGGGTGCTCGCGGTCGAGCTCCACCCGGCCCGGGCCCGGCTTGTTCGCGAGACCGCCGCCCGGCTCGGAACGGCGACCAGCGCCCGGGTGCTGGCGGTCGCGGGCGACGGCACCCAGCCCCCGATCGCGCCCGGCCGGGCCGACGGGGCGCTGGTGGACGCGCCCTGCACCAACCTCGGCAGCCTCCGCCGGCGGCCGGAGGCCCGCTGGCGCCACCAGGTCGACGAGGTCGAGCGCCTGGCCGCCCTCCAGCTCCGGCTGCTCGAGGCGGCCACCGACGCGGTCCGCCCGGGCGGCGCCATCGTCTACTCGGTCTGCACCTGGACCCGGGCCGAGACCGACGCGGTGGTGGACGCCCTGCTGGAGCAGCGGCCCGGGCTGGCCCCGGCCCCGCTCGCGGGCCCGGCCGGGCCGGCCCCGCGGCGCCAGCTCTGGCCCCACCGCGAGGGCGCCGACGGCGTCTTCCTGGCCCGGCTGGTCAAGCTCGCATGAGCGAGGTCGCCGTCTCGCCTCACCTTGCCGCCTACCCGGCCGATAGCATTCCCAGACGCGCTCTCGGTCCCACCGGGGGCAGACGACACCGGAGGAGCGACGTGGTCCGACGCCGACGCCGAGCAGCGTCCGCCCCTCCCGCTCCTGTCCCGCGCCGCCGCCCGGTCGAGCACGAGAAGTAGCAACGTGGACGAACTGGTGCTGATCGCCGACGACGACCGGGACATCGTCCGCTTCGTCGAGGTGAACCTGCGCCTCGAGGGGTTCGAGGTGATCACCGCCCACGACGGCCAGGACGCACTGAGCAAGGCGCTGGTCAGGCAGCCCAACCTGATCCTGCTGGACGTGATGATGCCGCGCATGGACGGCTACGAGGTGTGCAAGACGCTGCGGGCCGATGGCCGCAGCGCCCACATCCCGGTGATCATGCTGACCGCCAAGTCGCTCTCGGCCGACAAGGTCCTCGGCCTGACCGCGGGCGCCGACGACTACATCATCAAGCCGTTCGACCCCATGGAGCTGGTCGCCCGGGTCAAGACCACGCTGCGACGGGCCAGGGAGATGCGGGCCCTGTCCCCGCTCACCGGGCTGCCGGGCAACCACCGCATCGAGGCCGAGATCCAGCAGCGGATGGCGCACGAGGTGCCGATCGCGGTCGCCTACGCCGACCTCGACAACTTCAAGTCCTACAACGACCGCTACGGGTTCCTCCGGGGCGACGAGGTCATCTCGATGGCCGCCCAGGTGGTCCGGCGGGCCGCCGAGGACGCGGCCGGGCCGTCCGGCTTCGTCGGCCACATCGGCGGTGACGACTTCGTGGCCGTGCTGCCGCCCGAGGTGGCCGAGGACTTCGCCCGCCGGGTGATCAACGGGTTCGACGGCCGCATCCCGAGCCTCTATGACCCGGAGGACGCCGAGGCGGGCGCGATCGCGCTCGAGGACCGCCAGGGCCAGCTGCGCCGTTTCCCCCTCGTGTCGGTGTCGATCGGCATCGCCTGCAACACCCGGCGCCACATCGGCGACCACCGCGAGCTGGTGGCCACCGCGACCGAGCTGAAGAGCCTGGCCAAGCGGGAGCCGGGTTCCGCCTACGCGATCGACCGGCGCACCTGCGACCCGTAGCGGAGCCGGCAATTCCCGGGCGCGCCGGACAGCGGCCCGCCAGTGGCGACCCCGACGAACCTTGGGGAGCCGCTAGGGTGCAGCCTGACGGAGCCGAGATCGAGTTGGGACTGCGGAGCGGTGGGGACCTCAGGGGGCGGTGGCCGGGCCAGGCCGGCGGCGCAGGACGACCGCGGCCGTGCCGGCGACCAGCAGCAGGAGGGCGCCGCCGGCCAGGACCCGTGGCCAGACAGCCGGCGCGTCGGCCGCCGCCGGCCGGGCCGGCGCGGGGCTCGCGTTCGCGCCGCCCGCCGGGTTCTCGGCCGACCCGCCGCCGCTCGCGGCGGCCAGGGGCGCCTTGTTGGGCAGGCCGAGCGAGATCAGGTGCTGGCGCAGGCCATCCGACGCCTTGTACCAGCCGCCCCTGGTGGTCTGGTCGAACACCGGCTGGCCGGGCCTGGTGTAGGTGACCGGCCCGCCGGCCGCATATGGGTAGAGGTCCTGGCCGATCTTCCTTGCCGTGTCGCTTTCGTCGGGGATCGTCCAGGTGATGGTGTAGCGGGGGCCGAGCCGCTTGGTCGGGGCGGCGTCGAGCATGGGGTCGGGCGACTGGCCGAACAGGGCCGGGAACAGCCCGGACAGGTCGGCCAGGGTGCCGAGGTCGGTGCCGCTGCCCGGCTCGCCGTTGCCGCCCAGGGTGATGGGGCCGTCCGGGCCGTTGCCCGGGCCGCCTGGCCCGCTGCCGTCGATGGTGGCGGCCGAGGCCCCCTTGGCCAGGGCGGACGTGGGTGCCAGCAGCGTGAGGGCGGCCGCCAGGGCGGCCAGGACCAGGACGCGGGGCTTCATCTGCGGCTCCTTCTGGTGGCCTGAGAGCGATGTCGCAGCTGGTACACCAGCCCGGCCGGTCAGGTTCCCGCCGGGCGCCTCAGTGAGGGCTTCGCCTCCGCCCCGAGCGCCCGGCCGTGCATCACCAGGCACGCCGTCGTGGCGACCTCGGCACTGGGGGGCGGTCAGCGGCGGCGCTCGGCTCGGACCAGGTCGGCCAGGGCGCCGGGGGGCTGCGGCTCGAACAGGTAGGGGCCCTGGGCCAGGTCGCAGCCGAGCGCGCGCAGCTCGGCGAGCTGCCCGGCCGTGTCCACCCCGTCGGCCTGGGCCTGGATCCCGAGGGCGCGGGCGAGGCCGGTGACGGCGGCCACGATCACGGTGTCGTCCCGCTCCCGGCCGAGCCCGGCCACGAACGAGGAGTCCACCTTCAGGGCGTCCACCGGGAAGCGCCGCAGCATCGCCAGCGACGACGAGCCGGTGCCGAACTGGTCGATGGCGAGCGCGACCCCGAGCCGCTTCAGCGCGTGCAGGATGGTCTCGATCGTGTCGGCGTCGCCGAGCAGCAGGCGCTCGGTCACCTCGAGCTGCAGCGCGCCGGGGCCGAGGCCGGCGCCGGCCACCACCTCGCCAACCCCCTCGACCAGACCTGGCTGGACGAGCTGGGCGGACAGGTCGACCGAGACGCACAGCGGGCGGCCCGCGCCGAGCTCCTCCCGCCAGGCCGCCGCCTGGCGGCACGCCTGGCCGAGCAGCCAGCTCCCCACCGCCGGGGCGAGCCCGCTCCCGGCGACCAGCGAGCGTAGCCCGGCCGGGGGGACCACGCTCCCGTCCGGCCGCCGCCAGCAGGCGAGCGCCTCGGCACCCACCACGCTGCCGTCGTGGAGCGAGACCATCGGCTGGTACACCACCTCCAGCTCGGCCCGGTCGATGGCCCGGCGCAGGGCCCGCTCGGTCTCCTGCCGCTCGCGGGCCCGGGTCCGCATGGCCGCGTCGTACAGCTCGAAGCGCGCCTTGCCACGCTCCTTGGCCAGGTACATGGCGGCGTCGGCGTCGCGCAGCAGTTCCTCGGGGTCGTCGCCGGGCCCGCCGCCTGCCAGGGCGACCCCGATGCTCGGGGTCACGAACAGCTCGTGGCGGCCGACGCGGACCGGCTTGGGCACCTCGGCGAGCAGGCGCAGGGCGATGCCGACCGCCTCCCGCTCCGACTGGAGATCCTCGCAGAGCATGGCGAACTCGTCGCCGCCGAAGCGCGCCACCGTGTCCGCCGGCCGGACGATCTCGCGCAGGCGGCGGCCGACCTCCACCAGCAGCCGGTCGCCCACCTCGTGCCCGAGGGCGTCGTTGACCGACTTGAACCGGTCCAGGTCGAAGAACAGCACCGCGACCGACCCGGGCCGCCGCCGGGCCCGGGCCAGCGCCATGCCGAGGTGGTCGAGGAACAGCGCCCGGTTGGGCAGCCCGGTGAGTGCGTCGTGGGTGGCCTGGAAGGCCAGCCGCTCCTCGTTCCGCTTCCGCTCGGTGATCTCCTGCACGATCATGCCGATCCCGAGCACCCGCCCGGCCGGCCCGCGCACCGGGTGGAAGCTTGCCAGCCAGTGCCGCGGGGAGCCGCCCGGCGCCTCCACGTGCAGCTCGTGGTGGACCACGGGCTCACCGCCGGCCAGGACCCGGCGCAGCAGCCCGGGCACCCCGGCGGGCAGGCCCGGGACCACGTCGAGCAGCGCACGGCCGGCGAGGGCGTCCGCTGGCAGCCCGGCGGCCTCAGCCAGGGCCCGGTTGGCCAGGACGACTCGCAGCCCGGTGTCCAGCAGCGCGATCCCTGCCGGTAGGCTCTCGACCAGGGCATCAAGGTCCGGCAAGGGGTCAGGCTGGCCCGGCGCCACGCGCCCCGCCCCGGCCTGGGGAGCGCCGCCCTCCTCGGCCACCGGTCAGCCACCTCCCCCTCCCGGTCCTGCCACCTCGCAGGAGACGGAGGGTGGCCGACCGGGTCCTACACCCTCGGACAGTCTGGCGTCCCGCCACCCGCGGCGCCAGGGTGGCGCCGGGCCCGAGGGCGGCCAAGCGTCGCCAGCGGGGCGCCTGCGCACGTCCCGCGGTGCTACTCTGGCGGGCGAGTACGTACGTCTCCGGGGCGGGGTGGAACTCCCCACCGGCGGTGAGAGCCCGCGACCCCCGAGCTGCCAGCTCGGGGTGGACCCTGTGCGATCCAGGGGCCGACGGTGACAGTCCGGATAGGAGGAGGCGGGCGGACCGACGGTTCTTCGCCGTGCCAGCAGGGCGCCGACGCGGGCCCCCGGCGACGAGCAGTCGAGCTGCCACCACGCCCCGGGACCGACCGGGGAGCGGCAGGTGGCAGGAGGAGACCAGCACGGGGACGAGGCCTGGATGGCCCGTGCCGTTGCGCTGGCCGAGGGTGGCCGCGGCACGGCCAGCCCCAACCCGATGGTCGGCGCCGTGCTGGTGCGGCACGGCACGGTCGTCGGGGAGGGCTTCCACCTGGCCCCGGGCAAGCCGCACGCCGAGGCCGAGGCGCTGTCCAGGGCAGGCCCGGCCGCCACGGGCGCCACCTGCTACGTGAGCCTCGAGCCGTGCGCCCACCACGGCCGCACCCCGCCCTGCGTCGACGCCCTGGTCGAGGCCGGCGTGGCCCGCGTGGTCGCCGCCGTGACCGACCCCGACCCGCGCGTGGCGGGCGCCGGCTTGGCGCGCCTCCGCAGTGCCGGGATCGAGGTCGCGGTCGGCACCCTGGCCGAGGCGGCCGAGGAGCAGAACGCTGCGTTCCTGACCCACCGGCGGCTCGGGCGGCCGCGGGTGACCCTGAAGGCCGCGGCCAGCCTCGACGGCAAGGTCGCGGCCGCCGACGGCACCTCCCAGTGGATCACCGGGCCGGAGGCTCGCGGTGACGCCCACCGGCTGCGGGCCGAGGCCGACGCGGTCGCGGTCGGGGCCGGCACCGCCCTGGCCGACGACCCCCGGCTGACCGTCCGCCTCGCCCCGGCGCGCCCGGGTCAGCAGCCGCTGCGGATCCTGGTCGACGCGGTCGGGCGGGTCGGGGCCGGGGGGCACCTGTTCGACGGCGAGGCGCCCACGCTGGTCGCGACCACCTCGGCCGCGCCGTCGGCCGCCCGGGCGGCCTGGGAGGCGGCAGGCGCCGAGGTGCTCGTCTGCCCAGCGGCGGGGTGGTCCGGGTCGGTGACCCATGCCGGACCGGCCCTGGGCGGCTCGGGACCGCCCCGGCCGGCGGGCGCGCCCGGCGTCGACCTCGGCTGGCTCGCGGCCGCGCTCGGCGAGCGCGAGGTGCTCGAGCTGCTGGTCGAGGGCGGTCCCAGCCTCCACGCCAGCCTCTGGGCGGCCGGCCTGGCCGACCGCCTGATCTGGTACCTGGCGCCGCTTGCCATCGGCGGCGACGGCGCGCCCGGCCTGCTCGCCGGCGGCGGCGCCCCCACCCTGGCCGCCGCCCGCCGCCTGCGGCTCGCCTCCGTCGACCGCGTGGGCGCCGACCTGCGCGTGGTCGCCCATCCCGCCAAGGTGACCGAGCACGACGACCCCCGAGGCCGGAGCGGGAGCCCGGGGGGGTTCGGGGGGGCGCTTCCTGCCCCCCCGATGGAACGAGGAACCGCGCTGCCACACGAGAAGGAGCAGTGAGTTCACCCGAACCCAGGAGCAGTGAATGCTCACCCGAACCCAGGAGCAGTGATGTTCACCGGGACCCAGGAGCAATGAATGTTCACGAGAACCCAGGAGCAGTGATGTTCACCGGGACCGGGGGACCGTAATGTTCACTGGCATCGTTCAGGGCCAAGGGACCGTGGTCGCGTTGCGGGTGGCCGCCGGCGGTGGCGGAGCCCGCCTGGAGGTGGAGGCGCCCGGGCTGGTGGACGGCCTCGGCCTCGGGGACTCTGTGGCGGTCAACGGCTGCTGCCTGACCGTGACCGGGCTGACCGGCTCGGGGTTCGCCGCCGAGGTGGTGGCCGAGACCCTGCGCCGCACCGCGCTCGGGCGCCTGACCGCGGGCGAGCGGGTGAACCTGGAGCAGCCGGTGGCCGCAGGCGGACGCCTCGGCGGCCACCTCGTCCAGGGCCACGTCGACGGGCTCGGCCAGGTGCTGGACCGCACGCCGGTGGGGCAGGGACCGGAGGCGTCCCTGGAGGTGCGGTTCGGGATCGACCCGGCCCTGTCCCGCTACGTCGTGGTCAAGGGGTCGATCGCGGTCGACGGGGTGAGCCTGACCGTGACCGGGGTGGGCCCGGACTGGTTCTCGGTCGCGTTGGTGCCCCACACCCTGGCCGTCACCACGCTCGGCACCCGGCAGCAGGGCGACGAGGTCCAGCTCGAGGTCGACGTGCTCGCCAAGTACGTCGAGCGCCTGCTCGAGCCGTGGGCCCACCCGCAACCCGAGCAGGCAGGAGGTCGAGTGCCGTGACCAGGTTCGCGAGCGTGCCCGAGGCGGTGGCGGCCATCGCGGCCGGTGAGCTGGTGGTCGTCGTCGACGACGCCGACCGCGAGAACGAGGGCGACCTGATCATGGCCGCGGAGGCCGCCACGCCCGAGAAGATCGCGTTCATCGTGCGCCACACCTCGGGCGTGGTGGTGATGCCGATGCTCGGCGAGCGCCTCGACGAGCTGGACCTGCCGCTGATGGTGGCGGTCAACACCGAGGCGCACCGGACCCAGTTCACCGTCTCGGTCGACGCCCGCTCCGGGGTCACGACCGGCATCTCCGCGGCCGACCGGGCCACCACCATCGCGGCCCTGACCGACCCGGCCACCCGCCCGGCCGACCTGGCCCGGCCCGGCCACATCTTCCCGCTGCGCTACCGCGAGGGCGGGGTGCTCAAGCGGGCCGGCCACACCGAGGCCGGGGTCGACCTGGCCCGTCTGGCCGGCCGCTACCCGGCCGCGGTGCTGTGCGAGATCGTCAACGAGGACGGGACCATGGCCCGCCTGCCCGAGCTGGGGCGCTTCGCCGACCGCCACGGGCTCAAGCTGATCGCGATCGCCGACCTCATCCGGTACCGGCGCCAGCGCGAGAAGCTCGTCCGGCGCGTGGCCGAGGCGCGCATCCCGACCCGCTGGGGCCCGTTCACCGCCTACGGCTACGAGTCGGTGCTCGACGGCGAGCAGCACCTCGCGCTGGTCAAGGGGGCGGTGCAGGGGGAGCGGGACGTGCTCGTGCGGGTGCACTCCGAGTGCCTGACCGGCGACGTGTTCGGGTCGCTGCGCTGCGACTGCGGGCCCCAGCTCGACGGGGCGCTCGCCCACATCGCCGCGGAGGGTCTCGGGGTCGTGGTCTACCTGCGCGGCCACGAGGGCAGGGGCATCGGGCTGGCCCACAAGCTGGCCGCCTACAACCTGCAGGAGCAGGGCCGCGACACGGTCGACGCCAACCTCGAGCTCGGCCTGCCCGTGGACGACCGCGAGTACGGCATCGGCTCCCAGATCCTGGTCGACCTCGGCGTCACCACCATGCGCCTGCTCACCAACAACCCGGCCAAGTACACCGGCCTGGGCGGCTTCGGCCTGCAGATCGTCGAGCGGGTCCCGCTGGAGACCCACCCGAACCCCGAGAACCTGCGCTACCTGCGCACCAAGCGGGAGCGCATGGGCCACCTGCTCGACCTGCCCGCCGACGGGGCCACCGAGGTCTCGACCGGCACCGAGGAGACCGAGGGGGTTCGGGGGGCTCAAGGGTAGGCCCCCGATGGGTCGAGGGGGTTCGGGGGGCTCAAGGGTAGCCCCCCGATGGGTCGAGGGGGTTCGGGGGGCTCAAGGGTAGCCCCCCGATGGGTCAGGCTGGTGACGGAGGAGGGAGCCCGATGGGCAGGGTGCTCGAGGGAAGCCTGGACGGGAGCGGGCGGCGCTTCGCGATCGCCGCGAGCCGCTTCAACCGGCTGGTGACCGATCCGCTGGTGGCCGGGGCCAGGGAGGAGCTGTGCCGCCACGGCGTGGCCGAGGCCGACGTGGACCTGGCCTGGGCACCGGGGTCGTTCGAGCTGCCGCTGGTCGCGGCCAGGCTGGCGGCGACCGGGCGCTACGCCGGGGTGGTGGCGCTCGGCGCGGTGGTGCGGGGCGCCACTTCCCACTTCGACTACGTGGCCGGTGAGGCCGCCTCGGGCCTGGCCGCCGTCGCCCGGGCGAGCGGGGTGCCGGTCGCCTTCGGCGTGCTCACCACCGACACCATGGAGCAGGCGCTCGACCGGGCCGGCGGCAAGGCGGGCAACAAGGGGGCCGAGGCGGCCCGTACCGCGCTCGAGATGGCCGGGTTGCTCGAGACCATCGACAAGGGATAGGAGACCCGTGCCGTGCTGAAGCTCGTGCTGCCGAAGGGGAGCCTGGAGCAGGCCACCATGGCCCTGTTCGACGCCGCCGACCTGCCCGTCAAGCGGGGGAGCGAGCGCGACTACCACGGCTCGATCGACGACCCCAGGGTGGAGCGGGTCTCGGTGCTGCGGCCCCAGGAGATCCCCCAGTACGTCGAGGAGGGCTTCTTCGACCTTGGCATCACCGGCCGGGACTGGGTCGAGGAGACCGGCAGCAAGGTGGTCACCCTGGCCGAGCTGCCCTACTCAAAGCAGACCTCGAACCCGGTCCGGGTCGTGCTCGCCGTCCACCGCGACCTCGGGGTCACCCGGCCGGAGGAGCTCCGGCCCGGCCTGCGCGTGTCGACCGAGTTCCCCAACCTCACCCGCCGCTGGTTCGCCGAGCTCGGTGTGCCCGCCCGTATCTTCCCGTCCTACGGGGCGACCGAGGCCAAGGTGCCCGAGATCGTCGACGCGGTGGTGGACCTGACCGAGACCGGCTCGACCCTGCGCCGCCACGGCATGGTCGTGGTCGCCACCCTGCTGACCTCGTTCACCCAGGTGGTGGCCAACGTCGACGCTGCCGCCGACCCGGTCCGCCGCCAGGCCATGGACGACCTGGTCACGCTGCTGGTCGGCGCGGCCACGGCCCGCTCCAAGACCCTCATCAAGCTCAACGTGGCCGACGCCGACCTGCCCAGGGTGCTCGAGGTGCTGCCCTCGATGAAGGCGCCCACCGTCAACGAGCTGGCCGACTCCGGCTTCCACGCGGTGGAGGCGGTGGTCGACAAGGCGACGGTGAACCGCCTGATCCCGACCCTCAAGGCGGCCGGCGCGTTCGACATCCTCGAGCTGCCCATCGCCAAGATCGTGGCGTGACCGCCCGGCTCGAGCACGTCGTCTTGGCTCATCATCCGGCCCCACCCCTCCTGCATGCGAATGCCGTGGTCGCGCCCGTTTTCTAGCGTGCTTGTGTGCCTTCATCGACTGCGTTACATTCCGCGCGCCCGGCCGGGATTCCCCCAGCGCCAGTGTCTGGGGACGGTCGGGGGGCGACAGGAGGGACAGAGAGTTGCCAGAAGGCACCGTCAAGTGGTTCAGCAACGAGAAGGGCTACGGGTTTATCGCCCGTAATGGAGGCGACGACGTCTTCGTCCATTTCTCGGCAATTCAGATCGACGGCTACAAGACCCTCGCCGAAGGTCAAGCCGTCGAGTTCGAGATCACCGACGGCCCGAAAGGGCCCCAGGCCTCGAACGTCCGACCGCTTGCGTAGAGCCCAGGAGCTCGACGGGCCTTCGGTTCGTTCAGACTTCCGGCAGCACGCAAGACCGCAAGGGCCCCGCCCAGTGGCGGGGCCCTTCCGCCGCGGCGTGGTGTGGTCGGGCCTGCAGCGACTGGCTCAAGGCTGGCCGGGCACCCAGAGGCCGGACGGGCGGCGTCCCGGCTCGGTGGGACCGGGCGGGGCGGCCGGCTCCTGGGGCGGGGGCGGGGCGGCGTCCCCCGAGCCGGGACCGGCGTCGCCCGGCCGGTCGTGACCGCCGGTGTGGCGCACGACGTCGGCGTAGCCGAGCTGGAGGTCGGCCAGCGCCCTGCGCAGCTCGCCCTCGACCGCGCCCAGGCGGCCCCTGACCGCGTCCAGCATGCCGGCCAGGGCGTCGATGAGCAGGCTGGCGGCGTCGAGGTCGCGGTAGCGGTCGTTCTGGCCGGGCGGGACCCCGAGCCGCATGTAGGCGAGCGTCACCAGCGGGACGGCGGTCTCGGCCACCAGGTCGCCGGCTGACACCGCGGCGAGCTGTTCGCGCATCTGCTCGACCGCGTCGCGCTGGGCCTGCGCGGCGGCTGCCGGGTCGGGCGGGTCGAGGGGTTCGGTCGGCTCGGGCATCGGCGGTCTCCTGGGCGGTGCGCCGCCGGGTGGCGGCGGGACGGTGCAGCGGCGCCGGGGCGCCGCGGCCTCCCCAACCAGGCCCGACGCCGTCGACACCGCGACGATGCGGCTGCTACAGTACAGTCCGACTCGGGTGCATCCGAAGCCTTGAGGGAATGCCGGGTCCCGCGCCGGCGTTCCAGGTCCCGTAGGACAACTGCACACAGCGAAGTAGAAGCGAGGGCTTCTCACCTCCAGGCCAGTACGAGCCCACGGAGGTCGACACGACAGACCACCGAGGCCCGGTGGTGGGCGGCCCTTTGGCCGCCTTTCGTTGTTTCCGGGCCGCGGAGGCCCAGAGGAGGGAGACAGCATCAGCGTAGAACCCAGGATCAACGACCGGATCCGGGCCCCCCATGTCCGGGTCGTGGGTGCCGACGGAGAGCAGCTCGGCGTCATGGACACCGTGGCCGCCCAGCGCATGGCCAACGAGCTCGACCTCGACCTCGTCGAGGTCGCACCGCTCGCCAAGCCGCCGGTCTGCAAGCTGATGGACTACTCGAAGTACAAGTACGAGCAGGCCATCAAGGCCAAGGAGGCCCGGCGCAAGCAGAGCCTCGTGGTGCTCAAGGAAATGAAGATGCGGCCCAAGATCGACCCGCACGACTACGAGACCAAGAAGGGCCACGTCGAGCGGTTCCTCAAGCAGGGCCACAAGGTCAAGGTCACGATCATGTTCCGCGGACGGGAGATGGCCCACACGGAGCTCGGCCGGCGCCTGCTCGAGCGGCTGGCGACCGACATCACCGAGATTGCCCAGGTCGACAGCCCGGCCAGGCAGGACGGCCGCAACATGATCGCCGTGTTCTCGCCCCGCAAGGGCTCGGGCGTGGCCAAGGCGGACCCCACGGCCGACCGGGGCGCGGCAGGGCGCGGCGTGGCCCCGGCCGACGGCGGCGGGTCGCAGCCGGCCCGCTCGAACTCCCCGGCCGACCAGACGGGCGGGCGCGTGGCGCCGGTGCCCGCCTCGTAACGGCCGCACCACCCAAAACCGACCACCAACCGCACCACCCAAACCGACCACTGAGCCGCACCACCCAAACCGACCACCAACCGCACCACCCAAACCGACCACCGAGAGGACCGACCCCCGTGCCGAAGATGAAGACCCACCGCGGTGCCGCACGCCGCTTCGGGGTGACCAAGAACGGGAAGCTGCTCCGCAGGCAGGCCAAGCTGAACCACATCCTCGAGAAGAAGTCCCCAGGCGTGAAGCGCCGGCTCGGCCGTCGTGTCGAGGTCGCCGCCGGCGACCGCCGCAGCGTGCGCCGCATGCTGGGGATCTAGCGCGACGGACGCGGCCGGGCTTTGGACGCGTCTTTGAACCAGAACGTGCGGCCCCCAGGCCGCACACCGAGATCCCAGGAGACGAACTCCAGTGGCAAGAGTCAAAAGGGCCGTCCACGGCGCCAAGGCGAAGCGGACGACCATGGAGCTGGCCAAGGGCTACCGGGCGAGCCGCGGGCATCACCTGCGGGCAGCGAACGAGCAGGTCAGGCACTCGCTGCGCTACGCCTACCGCGACCGGCGGGCGCGCAAGGGCGACTTCCGCGCCCTGTGGATCGCCCGGATCAACGCGGCGGCCCGAGCCGAGGGCCTCACCTACAACCGGTTCATCGCCGGTCTGCGGCACGCCGGGGTGGAGGTCGACCGCAAGGTCCTTGCCGACATCGCAGTCACCGACAAGGGCGCCTTCGCCGCCCTTGTCGCCACGGCCAGGGAAGGCCTCGCCAAGTAGCGCCCAGCCGCGCCCCCGCCACCGCCGGGCGCCGGCTCCCCGTCCACCCGCGACCCCGAGCCTGACCGTGAACGTGATCACGAGCGTACGCAACCCGACCGTGCAGGCCGCGCGCAAGCTCGGCCGTGCGTCGGCCCGCGCCGGGCGCGGCCGCTTCCTGCTGGAGGGCGTCCAGGGCATCCGGGCCGCGCTCGACGCCCAGGTCCCGCTCGTGACCCTGCTCGTGACCGAGGCCGCCGCGGCACGCCACCGCCGGCTCGTCGAAGACGCCGGCGCGGCCGGGGCCAACGTGCTCCTGGTCGCCGAGCCCGTGCTCGCCGGCCTGGCTCAGACGGTCACGCCCCAGGGCCTGGTCGCCGTGGTGCCGAGCGTGGTCAGCGGGCTCGGCGCCCTGCCGGCCGCCCCGCGCCTGGTGTGCGTGCTCGCCCATGTGCGCGACCCGGGCAACGCCGGCACGGTGCTGCGGGCGGCTGACGCGTTCGGGGCCGACGCGGTCGCCACCACGGCCGGCTCGGTCGACCTCGAGAGCCCCAAGGCGGTCCGGGCCTCCGCCGGCAGCCTGTTCCACCTGCCCGTGCTCGCCGGGGTGGCCTGGCCGGCCCTGGCCGGGGCGCTTGCCGGCCGGGGGGTGGCGCTGGTCGGCGCCGACCCGCACGCCCACGAGGACACCGACACGGCGCCGCTGGAAGGGCCGGTCGCGCTCGTCCTCGGCAACGAGGCGCACGGCCTCGGCGACGACGTCCGCCGCGACCTCGACCACCTCGTCCGCCTGCCCATCCACGGCCGGGCCGAGAGCCTCAACCTGGCCGCCGCCGCCGCGGTCCTGCTCTGGGAGACGGCCCGCAGGCAGCGGGCGGCCGCAGCCAGGAAGGAGGCGCCGGTTGGCTGACACCGAGGCGTACCTCGAGGCACTGCCCGACGCCGTCGTCGTGGTCGACGCGGACGGCACCGTGGCCTACGCCAACGCGGCGGCCGAGCGCCTGGCCCGGGCCGGCCGGGACGAGCTGGCCGGTCAGCCGCTCGACAGCGTCCTACCCCTGCGCGACGAGGCGGGCAGCCTCTGGTGGGCGTGCTCGGCGCGGCTGCGCCGGCTGCCCGGGGTGCGCGGGGTGCCCCCGCGCGAGCTGACCCTGTGGGCGGCCGGGCGGAGCATGCCGGTGGACCTGTCGGCCACCTTCGTCCGGGGCGCCGACGCCGCCGTCGTGCAGGCCGTGTGCGTGCTGCGCGACGCCTCCGCCCGGCGGCGCGCCGACGCCAACCGCGGCGAGCTGATCTCTACCCTCGCCCACGAGCTGCGCTCCCCACTGACCAGCGTGAAGGGGTTCACCTCGACGCTGCTGCACCGCTGGGACCGGTTCGGCGACGAGCAGAAGCGCCACATGCTGACCACCATCAACGCCGACGCCGACCGGGTCACCCGGCTCATCGGCGAGCTCCTCGACATCTCCCGGATCGAGGCGGGCCGGCTCGAGCTGCAGCGCCAGATGATCGAGGTCCCCCGCATCGCCCGCGGGGTCATCGGCCGGTTCGAGCAGCTCCACGACGGGCACGCGTTCCGGCTGTCGTTCCCGCCCGATTTCCCCGAGGTCTATGCTGACCGGGACAAGGTCGAGCAGGTGCTGACCAACCTGGTGGAGAACGCCGTGAAGTACTCGCAGGGCGGGACGGTGGCGGTGCGCGGTGAGGTCACCGGCGACGCCGTCGAGGTCGCCGTGACCGACGAGGGCATCGGCATCCCCCCCGACCAGGTCCCGCTCATCTTCACCAAGTTCTACCGGCGGGGCGGCCACGGAGCGCCCACCGGCACCGGCCTCGGCCTGTTCATCACCCGGGGCCTGGTCGAGGCGCACGGCGGGCGGGTCTGGGCCCGCTCCGAGGTCGACCGCGGCACCGAGGTCCGATTTCGCCTGCCCCGTGGGGGCCTGGAGCTGGCCGGCATCGAGTAGCCCGGCTCCACCCGGTCCCGCGGGGCGACCGCCGAGCGGACGACAGGCTTGCTGCGTCTTCCCGCCGCCCCGATTCCGGGCGGCGCCCACCCGAGGAGCTCCCATGCCCACCACCACGCCCGACCCCGACCTGGGCGCGATCGTCGAGGCGGGCCGGGCCGCCATCGCGGACGCCGACGACCTCGACACCCTCCGCGCCGCAGAGCAGCAGCACGTCTCCAGGCGCTCGCCCCTCGGCGACGTGCAGCGCGCCCTCGGCGGCCTCGACCCCGAGACCCGCCGGGCCCTCGGCCAGCGCGTCAACCAGGCCAGGGCCGAGCTGAGCGCCGCCCTCGCCGCCCGCCAGGCCGAGCTGGAGGCGGCCAGGGACGCCGCCCTGCTCGAGGCCGAGCGCGTCGACGTGACCCTTCCCGGCCGGGTGCCCCCGCGCGGCAGCGTCCATCCCGTGAGCCGCACCATCGACGAGGTCGTCGACATCTTCGTCGGTCTCGGCTACCGGGTCGCCGAGGGCCCAGAGGTCGAGACCGACTGGTACAACTTCGAGGCGCTGAACTTCGCGCCCGGCCACCCGGCCCGGCTCATGCACGACACCCTGTTTGTCGAACCCGACCCGAGCCTGCCCAGCCCGCTGCTGCTGCGCACCCACACCTCGCCGGTGCAGATCCGCACCATGCTGGCGGTGCCGCCGCCGGTGTACGTGGTCATCCCGGGGCGGTGCTACCGGGCCGACACCCCCGACGCCACCCACGTGCCGGTGTTCAGCCAGATCGAGGGGCTGGCCGTTGACGAGGACATCACCATGGGCGACCTCAAGGGGACCCTGCAGGCGTTCGCCCGCGCCTACTTCGGCGACGAGCGCGAGATCCGGCTGCGCCCGGCCTACTTCCCGTTCACCGAGCCGAGCGCCGAGGTCGACGTGTCCTGCTTCATCTGCGGCGGCAGGGGCGGCGACTGCCGCACCTGCAAGGGCGAGGGCTGGATCGAGATCCTCGGGGCCGGCATGGTCCACCCCCGGGTGCTCGCCAACGGCGGCTACGACCCCGACCGGGTCTCCGGCTTCGCGTTCGGGATGGGCGTGGAACGGATCTACATGCTCCGCTCCGGCCTGGCCGACCTGCGCACCCTCGGCGACAACGACCTCCGCTGGCTGGCCAGCGTCTAAGGCCCTTCTGATGCACCCGCCGATTGCCTTGACCACGGCACACGCGCCCTTGGGGGCCGTGGGGGGAGCTCGCTCCCCCCACATGGACAAGGGACCGTGGTCAGCTCCCGCCGCCACGAGCAGACAGAGGGCGACGACCGCCGCCAGAGCTCGCTCTCCCCACATGGGACGATGACCGCGGGTCGCGAGACGTCCGGCGACCTCAACTAAATTGTAGGAGTAAAAAACCATGCGAGTTCCGTTGTCCTGGCTGGCCGAGCACGTCGAGGTCGGCGTGTCCGCCACCACGCTGGCCGACCGGCTCACCGCCGCCGGGCTCGAGATCGAGACCGTCGACCGGGTGGGAGAGGACATCGCCGGCATCGTCACCGCCCGCGTGCTCGAGGTCGGCCGCCATCCCGACGCCGACAGGCTCGCCCTGGTCCGCATCGACGCCGGCGGCGACGAGCGCTCGGTGGTGTGCGGCGCCCACAACTACGCCCCCGGCGACGTGGTCGCCTGGGCCGCGCCAGGCGCGAAGCTGCCCGGCGGGGTCGACATCGGCCGCAAGCAGGTCCGCGGCGTCACCTCCGACGGCATGCTGGCCTCGGCCCGCGAGCTCGGCGTCCTCGACGACCACTCCGGCATCCTCGTGCTGCCCCCGGACACGCCGGTCGGCGCCGACCTGGTCGAGGCCGCCGGCATGCGCGACGCCGTGCTCGACATCAAGACCTACCCGAACCGGGGCGACACCCTGTCGATCCGGGGAGTGGCCAGGGAGGCCGCCCTGGTGCTCGGTGCCGAGCTCAAGCCCCTCGACCTCTCGGTGCCCGAGACCGGGCCGCCCGCTTCGGGGCTGGCCACGGTCGAGGTGGAGGACACCGAGGGCTGCCCGGTCTACATCGCCCGGGTCGTCGAGGGCCTGGACGCGGCCCGCCCAGCCCCGCTGTGGATGGCCCGCCGCCTGTGGCTGTACGGGCAGCGGCCGCTTGGCGCGGTCGTCGACGTGACCAACTACCTGCTGATCGACCAGGGCCAGCCCTTGCACGCCTTCGACCTGGACCAGGTCCCAGGGCAGCGCATCCTGGTACGCCGGGCCCGGGAGGGCGAGCAGCTTCGCACCCTGGACGGCCGTGCCCGGGCCCTCACCGCCGCCGACACCCTGATCACGTCGGGCGAGCGGGCCCTCGCCCTGGCCGGGATCATGGGCGGCGAGGAGTCGGAGGTCCGCGAGGGCACCCGGCGGGTGCTGATCGAGTCGGCCCACTTCCCGCCGGCCACGGTGCTCCGCACCATGCGCCGGCTCGGCATGCACACCGAGGGCGGCCAGCGCTGGGTCAAGGGCGTGGACCCGGCCGGGGCCGGGCCCGTCTGCGACCAGGCGGCCGCGCTCATGGCCCGCCTGGCCGGGGGCATGGTGGCCGCCGGCCGGCTGGAGGCCGGCCCGGGCGTGCCCGAGCGGCCGGTGGTGCAGCTCGACTGGGCCCGCTCCGCTGCCCGGCTGGGCGCCCCGGCCGACCCCGAGTTCGCCGCCGGGTACCTGCGCGGCGTGGGCTGCCGGACCGATGTCCACCGCCCGGGGACCGTGCTCGCCGTCCCGCCGAGCTGGCGCTTCGACATCGACGGGTGGGCCGACCTCGAAGAGGAGGTGGCGCGGCAGTGGGGCTACGCCAACCTGCCGTCCACCCTGCCCAAGGCGACCGGCGGCCGGCTCACCAGCGAGCAGCGCCTGCGCCGCGGCCTTCGCGAGGTGCTCGCCGGCATGGGCGTGACCGAGGCCCAGACCTGGCCGTTCCTGGCCCAGACCGCCTTCGACAAGCTGGGGCTGCCCGGTGGCGACCCCCGGCGGCGCACCCTGCGCCTGGCCAACCCGGTCTCGGAGGAGACGCCCGCGCTGCGGACCACCCTGCTGCCAGGGCTGGCCGACGTGGCCAGGCGCAACCTCGCCATCGGCCTGCCTGGAGTGGCCCTGTTCGAGCTCGGCCTGGTGTTCCTGCCCCGCCCGGAGCGGCAGGGGGGCGCCCGCTCCCGCGGCGGCACGTCCGGCCCGGAGGCCGTGGGCCCGGCCGGCCGGGCAGGTGGCGAGCCGGCCGGGCAGGCCGGGCCGACGGGGGACGAGGGCCTGCCCGACCAGCCGCTCCTGCTCGGCCTGCTGCTCGCCGGCCAGCGCCCGGCCGGGCGCTTCGACGACCCCAGGGCCGACTTCGACCTGGCCGACGTGAAGGGCGTCGTGGAGGGGCTGATGGCCGCGCTCGGGGTCGAGGACGTCAGCTTCCGGTCCGAGGGGCCCATGCCGTTCCACCCGGGCCGGTGCGCCGGGGTGCTGCTCGGCGACACCCCGGTCGGGCTCCTCGGGCAGCTCCACCCCCGGGTGACCGCCGCGCTCGAGCTGCCCGCAGCCACCCACGCGGCCGAGCTGTGGGTCGGGGCCCTGCTTGGCGCGGTACCGGCCATGCGCCCGGCGGCGACGCCGTCGCCCTACCCGGAGCTCTCCTTCGACGTCGCCTTCCTGGTGCCGCCGGGTGTGACGGCCGGGTCGCTCGAGACTGTGCTGCGCGAGGCCGGCGGTGAGCTGCTCGTCCGGCTGACCCTGTTCGACGCGTACGAGGGCCCGCCGCTTCCCGCCGGCCATCGCAACCTCGCCTACCGGGTCGCCCTGCAGGCCGGCGACCGTACCCTGACCGACGCGGAGGCGCGGGCGGTCAGGGACCGGATGGAGGCGCTCGCCGTCGAGCGCCTCCAGGCGGTGCTGCGCGCGGCCGAGTAACAAGGGGCGCGACGCCCAGGGATGTGCTCGGCTCCCCGGACCCGTAGGCTCTTGCCAAGGTGACTGGAGGGGAGCCAGGTGGTGGACTACACGGTCGCGGGCGTCGAGGGTGGCGTCTGCGCCCCGCGCGGGTTCAGGGCCGCTGCCGTGGACGCCGGCCTGGTGCCCGGTGGCGGGCCGGACCTCGCCCTGCTGGTCAGCCAGCAGAGCGCGGTGGCGGCCGGCCGGTTCACCTCGCACCGCTTCCCGTCTGCGCCCGTGCGCTGGTCGCGGCGCCAGCTCGAGGGCGGCGGCCAGGCCAGGGCCGTGCTCGTCCACGCCGGCACGGCCAACGCGATCACCGGCCCGGAGGGCGACCACGACGCGGCCGCCCTCGCGGGCCTGTGCGCCGGTGCGCTCGGCTGCGGGGCCGAGGAGGTGCTGCTCCTCGGCACCGGCGAGGTCGGCGTGCGGCTCCCCGCCGAGCAGGCCGCCGAGGGCGCCGAGAAGGCCGTGGCCGTGCTCAGCCGCCGCGGCTCGGACGAGGTGGCCAGGGCGCTGGCCGCCTCCGGCGGGGTCGTCCGCCAGCACGCGGTGGCGGTGGCCTGGTCGGAGGGGGAGGTCCGCATCGGCGCGGTCGCCAAGGCGTCGGCGCCGTTCGCGCCCTCCTTCGCCACCACCCTGGCCGTGCTCACCACCGACGCCACCGTCGAGCGGCCGGTGCTCGACGCGATCCTGGCCCGCGCGGTCGGCCGCTCCTTCGAGCGGGTCCTGGTCGACCAGGGCCCCGGCATGGCCGACGCGGTGGTGCTGCTGGCCAACGCGACCGCGGCCGCCCCGCTCCTCGGGGCCGGCTCCGAAGGGGCGCTGGCCTTCGAGTCCGCCCTCGGCCAGCTCTGCGAGCTGCTCGCCGAGGGCCTCGCCATGCGCGTGCCCGGCGCCCGCAAGCTGGTGGTGATCACCGTGCACGGGGCCGTCGAGCACGCCGAGGCGCTCGCCGCCGCCCGCGCCGTGGCCGGCTCGGTCGCGGTCCGGGCGGGCCTGGCCGCCGGCCAGCCGGTGTGGCCTGCCGTGCTCGACGCGCTCGGCGCTGCCGGCGTCGACCTCGACCCGGGCCTGGTCAGCGTCCGCTTCGGCCCGGTCACCGTCGTGGCCGGCGGGCGGGTCGCGCCCCACGACGAGCGCGCGGCCGCCGCGGTCGCCGCCAAGGCCCAGGTCGACCTGGCCATCGACCTCGGCGCCGGCCGGGCGGCCGCGACCATCACCACGACGGACCTGCCACCGGAAGCGCTGCGCTTCCCGCGGCCCGGCTAGAAGGGCGCTGCGGAGGTGGCCCCGCCGCGCCGACCGACATGGGGTTGACCCCGGGCGCCCGGCCGCCGTGGCCTGGGGCCCGGCCAGCTCCTCGGCCAGGATTCCAGCCTGGTCGCGGCCACGACGACCCTGGCGGTCGCGGGAGTGTTCCAACCGGCCCGCCGCCGCACCCAGCAGGCGGTCGGCCCGGGTTGTGGCCTGTCGTCGCGGCAGCATGGCAGACTTGTTCGCTCCGGCGGGGCGGCCGGTTCGCCCGAGGCGCGGCGGATGCCCCGCCGCGGTCGGGACCGAACCAAGAAAGGGCATCGCTGATGGCTTCCAACCGGGTGCTCGTGGTCGAGGACGACCCGAGCGTTCGCGGGCTCATCCAGACGATCCTCGAGGACGAGGCCCTCGAGGTGGTTGTCGCCGGGGACGGCGAGGAAGGCCTCCGCCTGGCCCGGTCCATCGACCCCCAGGTCGTCCTGGTCGACGTCATGATGCCCGGGCTGGGCGGGCCCGAGGTGATCCAGCGCCTGCGAGACGAGGACGGCTCGCTGCCCTTCGCCGTCCTCGTGGTGACCGGGGCAGCCGAGGTCGTCGCCTCGCTGCGCGGCGAGCTCGGCCAGGACGCCGTCCTCGAGAAGCCCTTCGACATCACGACCCTCGCCGCCCGGGTCAGGTCGCTGGCCGAGCGCGGCGCGGCGGCGCAAAGGAGCACCCCATGAGCGGCAAGCGCGACTTCCTCTCCGTCGACGACGTCTCCCCGGAGGAGCTGACCGCCCTGCTCGACGGGGCCGACCGGCACAAGGCCGACCGCCGGCCCCGCGCCATCCTGGCCGGCCGGACCGTCGCGCTGGTCTTCGAGAAGCCGTCCACCCGGACCCGGGTCTCGTTCGAGGTGGCAGTGCACGAGCTGGGCGGCTACCCGTTGCCCCTGTCCGGCGCGGACCTGCAGCTCGGCCGGGGCGAGACCATGGAGGACACCGCGGCCGTCCTGTCCCGCTACGTGCACGCCATCGTGCTGCGCACCTTCGCCCAGGAGAACCTCGAGCGGCTCGCCAAGGCCGGGACCGTGCCGGTGGTCAACGCCCTGTCGGACTACTCCCACCCCTGCCAGGCCCTGGCTGACCTGCAGACCATCCGTGAGCGTAGGGACCGGCTGGCCGGCCTGCGCCTGGCCTACCTTGGCGACGGCAACAACGTCGCCCACAGCCTGCTGTTCGCCGGCGCGAAGACGGGCATGCACGTGGTGGTGGCCACGCCCTCCGGCTACGAGCCGATCCCGCAGGTGGTCAAGCGCGCGACCGAGATCGCGGCAGGCACGGGCGGCAGCGTCGAGCTGACCCACGACCCGTCGGTGGCGGCCAAGGACGCCGACGTCCTCTACACCGACGTATGGGCGTCGATGGGCCAGGAGCGCGAGCACGGCGAGCGCGCGCTCATCTTCAAGCCCTACCAGCTCTCGGTCGACACCATGGCCGCGGCCGCCGGCGACGTCGTCGTGCTCCACTGCCTGCCCGCCCACCGGGGCGAGGAGATCACGGCCGAGGTCATGGACGGTCCCAACTCGGCAGTGTTCGACCAGGCCGAGAACCGCCTGCACACCCAGAAGGCGCTGCTGTCGTGGCTGCTCACCGGGTCGCCGGACCCCCGGTGAGCGCCGGGGGCCCAGCCGCGGCCTGGTCCAGCGAGGCGGAAGCCCCAGGCTGGGGCTGGGCGCCGCCGTGGAAGGGGGGGCGCGGCGGCGCGGGCGGGCCGTGAGGCACGGCCGCGCCGCGATCTGGCCCGCGCTGGCGGTGCCGGCCGGGGCGGCGGGCTCCACCCTCACCACCGCGGCCGCGGCCCAGGTCGCGGGCAGGCAGTCCGACCTCGCCCTGCAGCCGGTCGAGCTGACCCTGCGGGTGGCCCTGCTGCTGGCCGCCCCGTGCCTGGGCGCCGTGCTGGCCGCGGTGGTGATCCCGAGGCCGAGCCCGCAGGCCCTGTACCGCCTGGCCGTGGTCGGGATCGGGCTCGGTGTGCCCTTCGGGCCGGTGCTGGTGCTGCGCCTGGACCGGGTGGTCGAGTTCGGCCTGGTCACGACCCTGCTCACCCTCGGCGTGCTCGCAGCCTGGGGGCTGGTCGGCTCGGTCCTGGCCGCCGGCTGGTGGGTGCGGCCGTCGCGCTGGGCCGAGCGCACCGAGCTGCCCGAGCGCACCGAGCTGCCCGAGCCGGAGCCGCCCCGCTGATGCCCCCCACCGCCAACGAGGAGCTGGCCAGCCTGTTCGCGGAGATGGCTGAGCTCCTCGAGCTCTCCGGGGAGACCGGCTTCCGGGCCCGCGCCTACGAGCGGGGCGCCCGCGTCCTCTCGGGCCACGAGGCCGACCTGGCGAGCCTGTCCGAGCGGGAGCTGGCCGCGATCCCCGGGGTCGGCAAGGCGATCGCCGCCAAGGTGACCGAGTACCTGCGCAGCGGGCACGTCAAGGCCCTGGAGCGCCTGCGGGCCGAGGTCCCGCCCGGCCTGCGCGCGCTCGTCCGGGTCCCCGGGCTCGGACCGGCCAAGGCGCGCCTGCTCCACGAGCGGCTCGGCGTGACGGGGGTGGAGCAGCTCGCCGACGCGGTGGCTGCCGGCCGGGTCGCCGGGCTGCCCGGCATGGGCGCCCGCACCCAGGCCAACCTGGCCCGCGCCCTCGAGCGGCTGGCGGGCGGGACCGGCGCGCCCGCGGGCAGGAGCGGACCAGGCATCCCCCTGGCCACCGCCCTACCGCTCGCCGAGCGGCTCCGCGACCGGCTCGCGGGCACCGGCGGCGCCGTCGCCGTCGAGGTGGCCGGCTCGCTGCGCCGCATGAAGGCGGCCGTGCACGACCTCGACCTGCTCGCCGCGAGCCAGGAGCCGGCCGCGCTCACCCGCGCCTTCGCCGGCCTCGACGAGGTCGCCGAGGTGCTCGCCCTGGGCGACACCAAGGCGTCGGTCCGCACCAGGCAGGGCGTCCAGGTCGACCTCCGCGTGGTCCGGCCCGAGGTGTGGGGCGCCGCCCTGCAGTACTTCACCGGCTCCAAGGAGCACAACGTCCGGGTGCGGGAGCTGGCCGCCAGGGCTGGCTTCAAGCTCTCCGAGTACGGGCTGTTCACCAGGGACGGCGAGCTGGTGGTGGCCGAGACCGAGGAGGTCGTGTACGAGCGGCTCGGGCTCGCGTGGGTGCCGCCGGTGCTCCGTGAGGACCGGGGCGAGGTCGAGGCGGCCGCCCGCGGCGCGCTGCCCCAGCTGGTCGGCCTGGCCGACGTCGGTGGGGACCTGCACTGCCACACCGACCTGTCGCCCGACGGGACCGCGCCGCTCGAGACGATGGTCGACGCCGCCCGCCGGCGCGGCTACCGCTTCCTCGCCATCACCGACCACGCCGAGCGGCTGTCGCTCGGCGGCGCGGGCGCGGGCGCGCTGCTCGCCCAGCGGGCGCGACTCCGCGAGCTGGCCCCGCCGTCCCACGGCGGCTTCGAGCTGCTCCACGGCGCCGAGCTGAACATCGGGCGGGACGGCAGCCTCGACTTCGACGACGGCTTCCTCGACACCTTCGACGTGCTCGTGGCGAGCGTCCACGACCACCTCGACCAGCCCAGGCAGGAGCTGACCGCCCGCCTGGTGGCCGCCTGCGAGCACCCGGCCGTGAACGTGGTCGGCCACCCGACCGGCCGCCTGATCGGCAGTCGGGCCGCCGGCGACGTGGACGTCGAGGCCCTGTTCCGGGCCGCGGCCCGGACCGGCACCGCGCTCGAGGTGAACGGCTCGCCCCGCCGCCTCGACCTGGCCGACGAGCACGTCCGGCTGGCCGGTCGGTTCGGCGTGCTGCTCGCCTTCGGGTCCGACAGCCACGGCCCCGGCCACCTCGACAACATGCGCTTCGCGGTGGCCACCGCGGGCCGCGGCTGGGCCACCGCCGACCGGGTCGTCAACGCCCTCCCACCCCCGGAGCTGCGCCGCTTCCTGGCCAAGGGCCGCCAGGAGCGGCCGTGACCGCCGACCGGGTCGTCTACGCCCTCCCACCTCCGGAGCTGCGCCGCTTCCTGGCCAAGGGCCGCCAGGAGCGGCCGTGACCGCGGCGAGCGTCCCGGAGCCCGGGCGCGGGGGCCTGCCCGCCGGTTCGCTCAACCCGCTGCCGCGCTCGTTCTACCTCCGCCCGGTCCTCGAGGTCACCCGCGACCTGCTCGGGCGCCTGCTCGTCCACGACGCCCCCCAGGGGCGCAGCGCGGTGCGGATCGTCGAGGCCGAGGCCTACGACGGGGTCGGGCAGGACCCGGCCAGCCACGCCCGCCGGGGCCGCACGGCACGCAACGCGGTGATGTTCGGCCCCCCCGGCCACCTCTACGTCTACTTCACCTACGGCATGCACTGGTGCGTGAACGTGGTGTGCGCACCCGCCGGCGTGGCCCAGGCGGTGCTGGTCCGGGCGGGGGAGCCGGTGCTCGGCGCCGAGCTGATGGCGGCCAGGCGCCCGCACGTCCGGCCGCGCGACCTCACCCGCGGCCCGGCCCGCCTGACCGCCGCGCTCGGGCTGGCCGGCTGGGCCGACGGCGCCGACCTGGCTGCCGGTCCGGTGCTGCTGACCGCCGGCTGGCCGGTGGACGGCGCCGCGGTCGCCTGGACCGGCCGAGTCGGGATCACCGCCGCGGCCGACCGGCCCTGGCGGGCCCTGGTGGCCGGCAACCCCTGGGTCTCGCCCGGCCCCCGGACCGCCTGAAGCGCGAGCGGCCCGGCCCGGGTGGACCGCCGCTCCGCCCGCCTGCAGCGCGAGCCTCCCGGCCCGGGTGGACCGCCGCTCCGCCCGCCTGCAGCGCGAGCGGCCCGGCCCGGGTGGAGCGCCCGTCCCGCCCGCCCAGCCGCCTCAGCCCGGCATGCCCGAGCCGCCGCCGACCTCAGCCGGTGGGGGGGTCGGTGGGGCGGGGCAGCGCTCCGGGTTGACCCAGAGCGCCACCCGCTGCCCGGCGGTCACCTGGGAGCCAGGCCCGGGCGCCGCCTTCCACACCAGGTCCGGGCGGGCGGCGGCCGCCGCAGGGTCGCTGTCGCAGGCCACGGTGGCCAGCCCGTCCAGGCCGGCCCGGCCGAGGAGGCGTAGCGCTGTCTCGGACGGCTGGCCGAGCACGCCCGGCACCAGGGTGACCCCGAGCCCGCCCTCCCCGTCGGCGCCGACCGCCACGGTCAGCTCGACCGCGGACCCGGGCACCCGCGCCGTCCCGCCGGCCGGGGACTGCCGCAGCACCCTGCCGGGCGTCGCACCCGGCTCGGCCACGAGCCGCTGCACCAGCCGGAAGCCGGCCGTGCCCAGCCAGGGGCTGGCCGTGGCCACGGGCAGGCCGACCACGGCCGGGACCACGCCGCGGACCGGCCCGGCCGGCCGGGCGCACCTCGCCGTCGGCTCGGTGCCTTCGAGGTAGGTCACCGGCCCCACCTCGGCTGCAGGGGTGAACCGGTTCGGCAGGCAGCTGTCGCCGACGTCGACCATGACCGAGACCAGCTCGGTGGCTGCCACCGGGAGGGCGGTGGCTGGCCGCCCGGCCAGCGCCCGGCGCATGAACCGGGCCCAGATCGCGGCCGGGAGGGTGCCGCCGAGCACGGGGGCCGACGTCCGTGGCGGTGTCATCGGGACCCTCCCCTGCGGGAACCCGACCCAGACGGCGGCGGCCAGCTCCGGGGTGTACCCGGCGAACCAGGCGTCGGCGTTGCCCTGGGTGGTGCCGGTCTTGCCGGCAGCGGGCCGGCCGATGGCGGCCCGGACGCCGGTGCCGTGCTCGACCACCCCGCGCAGCACGTCGCCCACGGTCGTGGCCACCGCCGCCTTGAGCACCCGGTCGGGCTCGGGCCGGGCCTGGTAGAGGGCCCGCCCGGCAGCGTCGGTGATGCGGCTGACGCCGAAAGGCGTGGCATGCCTGCCCTCTGCGGCCAGGGTCGCGTAGGCGTCGGCCATCTCGAGCGGGGTGACGTCGCCCGCCCCGAGCACCACGCTCGGGTACGGCGCGAGCCGGCTCGGGTCGATTCCCATCCTGGCCGCGGTCTGGACCACCGCGCGTGCGCCCCGGTCCGGGTCGCCGTCCCCGAGCCGCAGCAGGAGGTGCGCGTACACCGTGTTGATGGACAGGGCGGTGGCCTCGCGCAACGTCGCGCTCCCGAACCCACGCCCCTCGTAGTTGCGCACGGCGTACGGGCGGTGGTGGCCGCCACGCGCCAGCGTCAACTGCTCCGGGGCCCGGAACACGGCCTCGGGCGGGATGCCTCGCTCGATCGCGGCGACGAGCGCGAACGTCTTGAACGCCGAGCCGGCCTGGCGGCCGGTGCCACCCGACCCGGTGGCCAGGTTGACCCGGCCGTACCTGGGGTCGGCGAAGAAGTCCCGGCCGCCGACCATGGCCCGGACCGCGCCGGTGCCCGGCTCGACCGCGGCCAGGGCCGCGTACGGGTCGCGGCCGGGGTCGGCGAGCACTGCGCGGGCGGCCCGCTCCCCGGCCGCCTGCACGTCGAGGTCGACGGTGGTGGCGATGCGCAGGCCGCCCGCGAACAGGCTGGCGGCCCGCTCCCGGCTGGTGGCGCCGAGCGCGGCGAAGCGGGTGTCGGCCGGGTCGAGGAGCTGGTCGGTGATCCAGCGGACGAACCAGGCCGCCGGGTACCTGCCCGCGCGGGGCTTTGGACGCAGCCCGAGCGGGCTCCGCTCCACCCGCTCGGCCGCCGCCCGGGCCAGGTGGCCACGGCGCTCCATGCGCCGGAGCACCTCGGCCCGCCGCGCTGCCGCCGCCTCGGGGTGCGCGAACGGGTCGAGCGTGGCCGGGGAGCGCAGCAGCCCGGCGAGCAGGGCCGCCTGGGCCAGGGTGAGCCGGGCGGCGCTGGTGGAGAAGTAGGTCTGCGCCGCCGCCTCGGCGCCGTAGGCCCCCTCGCCGAAGTACACCGTGTTGAGGTAGGCGGCGAGGATCTCGTCCTTGGCGTGCCGGCTCTCCAGCGCCTGGGCGAGCGAAGCCTCCTGCAGCTTGCGACGCAGGCTCCGCTCGCCGGTCCCGTACAGGTTCTTCACGTACTGCTGGGTGATGGTCGAGCCGCCCTCGACCACCCGCCGGTGCCGCAGGTCGTGGGCTGCCGCGCGGGCGACCGCGCGCCAGTCGACCCCGCCATGGTGGTAGAAGCGCGCGTCCTCGGTGTCGACCACGGCCATGCGCAGCCACCGGCTGATCCTGGCCAGCGGGACGGCGGTGCGGTCCTCGGGACCGTGCAGCTCGGCCACGAGCCGGCCCCGGGCGTCGTAGACGCGCGTGGTCTGGGCCAGGGGTGGTGGCGTGGGCAGCTCGGCCGGACGCGCCGGCACGCACGCCGCGAGCGCGAGGCAGGCGGCGAGCAGCAGGGCGGTCGGCCAGGGACGGTGCAGCATCTCACCCATGGTGGTCGGCATCCCGGGGGCCAGGCTTCATCCACCGCCGCCCGACCACGGCCCGTGGTGCGCGCCAGCGGCTCGCTACACTTGCCCGCGCCGAGCGCGCCGACCTGGCTCGGTGCTCCTACAGCTCACTGGGCTGCACGGCCTCCGCGCTGTCACCCGGAAGCGCGAGCCTCTGTAGGTGCGCGTCGTCCGCTGCCGACCGGACTCGGCCGAGCCGAGGAGTGAGCCGCCTGGACCCGGACCCGTACTACAAGAAGACGGTCACGCTGGGCCAGAGCGGCAGGCGGCTCGAGCTCCGCGTCGCCGCCGACCTGTTCTCGAGCTTCGAGGTGGACGTTGGCACCCGACTCCTGCTGCGCACGCTGGCCGGCGCCGCCCCCCATGGCCTGCGCCGGGTGCTCGACCTCGGCTGCGGGTACGGGCCGATCGGCCTGGCGCTCCAGGCGCTCGACCCCGGGCGCGAGGTCCACATGGTCGACCGGGACGCCCTGGCGGTCGCCTACAGCCGGCGCAACGCACACCTGAACGGCCTCGGCGGCGTCCAGGTGTACGGCAGCCTCGGCTACGACGACTGCCGGGCCGGCGACTTCGACCTGATCGTGTCCAACGTCCCGGCCAAGGCCGGGCCGGCCGCGATCCGGCACTTCCTGCTCGACGCGGCCCACCATCTGCGCCCCTCCGGCCTGGTGGCCGTCGTGGTCGTGGCAGCCCTGGAAGCATCGGTGGCCGGCGTGCTCGCACGGCCCGGCGTCGAGGTCGCCCACCACCGGTCGACCACCAGCTACGCCGTGTTCCACTACCGGTTCACCGGCGGGCGGCGGGGGCCCGAGGAGCCGGCGTTCGGGCGGGGCGTGTACGACCGGGAGCGCGTGTCCCTGGCCCACGGGGGGATCCGGCTCGCGGTGCAGACCGCCTACGGGCTGCCGGAGTTCGACTCGCTCGGCTACCAGAGCGGGCTCGCCATGGACGCGCTGCTCGGCCTGGGCGGCGGCCCGGCGGCGGGGGCGGTGGTGCTCAACCCGGGCCAGGGGCACGTGCCCGCCTTCCTGTGGGCCCTGCGCAAGCCGAGCCAGGTCCGCCTGGTCGACCGCGACCTGCTGGCGCTCAGGTACGCGCAGGCCAACCTGGTCCGCAACGGCTGCCCGCCGGAGCGGATCGTCACCCGCCACCAGGTAGGGCTGGACGGCGCCGGCGTGGCAGAGGCCGACCTGGTCGTCGTCCTCCCGCGGGAGAAGGAGCCACCCGAGGCCGCGGCCGCGAGCGTGCGCCTGGCCGCGTCCGAGCTCCCCCCCGGAGGCAGGCTGGTCGTGGCCGCGAGCTCGACGGCGGTGACGCGGTACCTGGCCCGCCTCGGCCCGGCCGGCGCCCGGGTGGCGGTCCGGGACCGCCGTCGGAAGAAGGGGTTCAGCGTGGTGGTCCTCGAGCGCGCAGGCAGCCGCTGATGCCGCCCGCTGCACGGCCGCAGTCCCGGCGGGTGCTACGCTGCACCCGTGCGGGAGGGGTTGTCCGCCTGCTGCGCCCTGCGGTGGCCGCCGTGCCCCGGGGGCCGCCTGCCCGGGCCGTGGGCCCGAGCCCAAGCCGCGTCTTCCGGGGAGGTCACGAGGATTGTCCGCGTCGCTCGACGAAGAGCTCCGCGTCCTGAGCGCCGGCGTCGCCGAGGTGCTGCCCGCCGGCGGGCTCGCCGAGCGCCTGGCCGCCGCGCGAGGCGAGGGCCGGCCGCTCCGGGTGAAGCTCGGCATCGACCCGTCGTCGGCTCATCTGACCATCGGCCACGCCGTGGTGCTGCGCAAGCTCGCCCAGTTCCAGCTCTTCGGCCACACCGTGGTGCTGATCATCGGGGACTTCACCGGCATGGTCGGCGACCCCAGCGGCCGCAGCCAGACCCGCAGGCTGCAGACCCAGGCCGAGGTTGCCGAGCACGCCCGGACCTACCTCGAGCAGGTCGGCAAGGTGCTCGACGTGGGCGCCGCGGAGATCCGCCGGAACTCCGAGTGGCTCGCGCCCATGACCTTCGCGGAGGTGGCCCGGCTGGCCGCTCACGTGACCGTCGCCCAGCTCCTGGAGCGCGACGACTTCCGCAGGCGCCACACCGCCGGGCAGCCGATCTCGCTTGTCGAGTTCCTCTACCCCCTCATGCAAGGCCAGGACTCGGTGGCGATCGACGCCGACATCGAGCTCGGCGGCACCGACCAGACCTTCAACCTGCTCGTCGGCCGTGCGCTGCAGCGCACGGCGCGCGGGCCCGGCCAGGCGGTCGTCACCATGCCGCTGCTGCGGGGCGTCGACGGGGCCCAGAAGATGTCCAAGAGCCTCGACAACGGCGTCTACCTCGACGAGCCGGCGCCCAGCCAGTTCGGCAAGCTGATGCGCATCCCCGACCACCTCATCCCCGAGTACCTGCGCCTGTGCACCGACCTCGGCCCGGACACGACCGAGGCACTGGTGGCGGAGGCCGCTGGCGGCGGCCCGCTGGCGGCGGCCGTGAAGCGCCGGCTGGCCCGCGAGGTGGTCACGCTCTACCACGGCGCCGAGGCGGCCGAGGCGGCCGAGGCGGCGTTCGACGCCGGCGTCAGGCAGCGGGGGACGCGAGCGGCCACGGCCGGGGAGCCCGGCGACGGCGACGCCGCGGTCCCTGCCCTGGAGATCCCGCCCAGCGCCGTCTCCGACACCGGCTCGGTCTGGGTGGTCGCCCTGCTGGCCGACGCCGGCCTGGTCGCCACCCGCAGCGAGGCGCGGCGGCTGGTGAGCCAGGGCGCAGTCCGCCTCGACGGCCGGGCGGTGGAGTCGTTCGAGCAGAGCTGGCCCCTGCCCGACCTCCACGGCCATCTCCTCACCGTGGGGCGCCGCGCGCCGGTGCGCCTGCAGGCCCACTGAGGGGCCACCGCCTGCCGCAGGTTCCGCCTCCGCGCGGTTGCGCCGTTTTCGGAGGATCTGCTAGCCTGTGGGTAGCGAGAACCGGCTCCGGAAGGGGTCTCAACCGTCTCAACTCCTTGTCACGGCAGGGATGCGCGGTTGACACGACTTCGACCCCGGTGCTACCGTCTCGCCGCACCAAGAGGGAAGTTCTTCAGGACCAACACCTGTCCGTGGCGTCCATGCGACGTTGACAACGGAAGACAGGAGGTCGCCGAAGGCCGGAGGGAACGCAGTTCCAATGGCTTAGGTGGCCGTCTCGGAGCCCAGAGTGGGCGCGGGGCGGCGCTTCTGTGTGAGGTTGCAACGCTGCGCCGGTGGCTCCGCAAGGGGTACCATCCGGGTAGGACGCGAAGTTTGACGAGTCTGAAGGCCCGTGCTACGGTCACCGCCGCTCTCGCGGCGGGAACGCCAGGCGGGAACCACAGGCGAGTCGCTGATGAGCAACCCTTCGACGCTCCTTGAAAACTCAACAGTGTGTGAAAAGCCAGTGCCAAAACCCCGTCACGCGGGGCGGGCACGGCGGGCATCCGCCCTCCGTTCCGCTTCGCAAGACGGTTCCTTTGGTGCATCTGGACAACAGATGAGCCAACAGCGGTGAGGGGCTAGCCGCCTCCCACCGTCCATCCCCCCGGTTCGCCCGGGACGGATGGTCAAACTCGGCGGCCCGTGAGGCCGGCGAGCTCCTATCGAGAACAGACCCCCGTACGTCGCCGCCCTCGGGTGGCCCGGACCGGGGAGTTCACGATCTCTGACGGAGAGTTTGATCCTGGCTCAGGATGAACGCTGGCGGCGTGCCTAACGCATGCAAGTCGAGCGAGGCCCAGTCGGTGGCAACACCGGCTGGTTCCTAGCGGCGAACGGGTGAGTAACACGTGGGTAACCTGCCCCTGACTCCGGGATAAGCCTGGGAAACTGGGTCTAATACCGGATACGAGCCACCACCGCATGGTGGAGGCTGGAAAGGATCCCGGTCAGGGATGGGCCCGCGGCCTATCAGCTTGTTGGTGGGGTAAGAGCCCACCAAGGCGACGACGGGTAGCCGGCCTGAGAGGGTGTACGGCCACACTGGGACTGAGACACGGCCCAGACTCCTACGGGAGGCAGCAGCGGGGAATATTGCGCAATGGGCGAAAGCCTGACGCAGCGACGCCGCGTGCGGGATGAAGGCCTTCGGGTTGTAAACCGCTTTCAGCAGGGACGAAGCGAAAGTGACGGTACCTGCAGAAGAAGGTCCGGCTAACTACGTGCCAGCAGCCGCGGTAATACGTAGGGACCGAGCGTTGTCCGGATTTATTGGGCGTAAAGAGCTCGTAGGCGGCTGTCCAAGTCGGGTGTGAAAACTCGGGGCTCAACTCCGAGCCTGCATTCGATACTGGACGGCTAGAGTCTGGTAGGGGGATCTGGAACTCCTGGTGTAGCGGTGGAATGCGCAGATATCAGGAAGAACACCGGTGGCGAAGGCGGGATCCTGGGCCAGTACTGACGCTGAGGAGCGAAAGCGTGGGGAGCAAACAGGATTAGATACCCTGGTAGTCCACGCCGTAAACGATGGGCGCTAGGTGTGGGAGGTCATCGACTCCTTCCGTGCCGCAGCTAACGCATTAAGCGCCCCGCCTGGGGAGTACGGCCGCAAGGCTAAAACTCAAAGGAATTGACGGGGGCCCGCACAAGCGGCGGAGCATGTTGCTTAATTCGACGCGACGCGAAGAACCTTACCAGGTCTTGACATGCAGGGAAAAGCCGTGGAGACACGGTGTCCGAAAGGGTCCTGCACAGGTGTTGCATGGCTGTCGTCAGCTCGTGTCGTGAGATGTTGGGTTAAGTCCCGCAACGAGCGCAACCCCTGTCCTATGTTGCCAGCGGATCATGCCGGGGACTCATAGGAGACTGCCGGGGTCAACTCGGAGGAAGGTGGGGACGACGTCAAGTCATCATGGCCCTTATTGGCCTGGGCTGCAAACATGCTACAATGGCCGGTACAGAGGGCTGCAAACCCGCGAGGGGGAGCCAATCCCAAAAAGCCGGTCTCAGTTCGGATCGGGGTCTGCAACTCGACCCCGTGAAGTCGGAGTCGCTAGTAATCGCG